>JAESGB010000090.1_pt1 | contig 61731 bp, 53 predicted proteins | sample 9266211 | NCBI WGS metagenome assembly JAESGB01 (sample SAMN14514844, study PRJNA621659) | algae metagenome | isolation source: Goleter apudmare HA4340-LM2 and co-occurring heterotrophs from cave wall... | place: USA: Maniniholo cave, Kauai, Hawaii | collected 2009-07-28 | reverse complement strand
GATAATTTAGCTCGATAAATTCCCCAAAGCCTTATTGTTGCGTCCACTAAGCGAGTGCGATCGCATTCCGTTAAAATCGCTGAAATTATTGTGTAGTAAGTATTTCGCATTCTCGGATAAGTCTAATGTACAACTGTTCGCCCTTACATCAGTATTTTTATTTACCCGTTATTGAAATCGAAGTTACTTTTGGGTTGCGTGAGGGAATTCTATAAATAAGGTTCAGTGAACATTAGCCAGGACAGTACATTTGTTTACCAGACTTCCGTAGTGATTGGTGTGTAGTTCCAGCGAGCTGATCTGAACCGTGTTGCAACCACTATTTGAGGTTTTGAGGATTGGCTGATGGATAAATCAATTATTCAGTTGGTTGACGAGCTACCCACTGACAACATTACCGTTAAAGTTTTAAAGGCATTAGATTACGTAGTACCTAATCAGTGGGACAATTTGGTAGGTTTTGACAATAGTATCCGGTCAATTACTGGAGAAATCGATGCCAGCGTCATCCAGAAAATACGCGATCGCACTGTTAGCCTCTATCAAGATCCACAAAAAGGCTACCAGGCTGCAATCAAACTTTATCAAATTATTGATAAAGCAGACACAGCTATGGCAGTAGCAGCTTTAGCTAACAAAGTTGGTGAAAAAATTGGCTTTCTCTCTTTCTTAAGCAATATTACTCCTAAAGCAGACATCACTCAAAGTATTGATTTAGCACTAAAAATAGCTGTCGAAATTATCGCCTTCTGCAAACTCAATGGCATTCCCCAACCTAACCCCCAAGAGTTTGCTAATTCTCTTGCTAACAACTATCAAAATGCATCCTTGATGCGGATGGCAGCTTTAGTTTGTCTAGATGGAATTATCCCATTGGGACCGAACTTTATTAGCAAAATACAAGAAATTATTAGTGGTGCTGACAGCAACATAATTACTCAAAATCCTACTTTCTTAGCCGTACAAAGCTTTCTACCAGGTAATAATCCCACTGATAAACTTGGTTTTATCACTCAGGCTTTTAACTCTGTACAAGGCTGGATGAATAACCTAGTATCTAAAAGCGGTATCACCCCTCAATCAATATTTAAGAGTCTGGGTAATTTTATCCAAATTGCTGATGACAACTTAGATTATGTAGCAGCATTTCTAGATCAAACTACCAATTACTATGAACATACAGGCATTCAAACTGTAGCGCGTAGCCTAATTTTGCAAACGCACATTTTAGTCAAAGAGGAAATTCAAAAAGAGCAACAAATCCCTCAAGATGTCTCATCTGCTGTCAATAAATCAACTACTCCCGGCATTGAGTCTGATGCCAATCAGTATGCAGTAGGTAAAGCAGTAGAAGTCTGGGATAGTGAAGAAGCAGACTGGTATCAAGCAAATATTGAGAAAATAGAAGATAATCAATTCTTTATTCACTACATCGGTTACGGTTCATCCTATGACGAATGGGTTGGTGAAGATGAGATTCGTACTCGTGCTCTTGGCTCATCCAATGAGAATGGATATGCTGTAGGTCAAAAAGTAAAAACATGGGATGAAGATAATGAAGAATGGTATTCTGCAACTATAGAAAAAATTCAGGGTCAACAGTACTTTGTACACTATAGCGGTTACGATTCATCCTATGACGAATGGGTTGATCAGGAAGAAATTCGCTAATCATAAGTTGATTTGACACTGCTGACTATCTCGATTTTTAACGTGAGTTTGACAGATTATGTAGTCCCTGCCTAATTAGTTTAAATAAAGAAAACTCTTCCTGATTTTACTACGCAAAACAGTCTCTATCCAAGTCAGAGATATTTTGTTAAAGGTAGAAAGATGTTTGTTGAACTCACCTACTTTTTAATAACTGATTAATGTAAGCTCATTTCATTAATTAATTTTTAGCTTATATTAACCACATATCATTCCTCAGATAGAGATTTTCCAAATGGGGATTTTTTATGCTTTTTAATTTAATGCCCGTTTATTTAAAAACCAATTATATTTTGTACCAACTTTACTAATACCAATTATTTGCATAGCTGTGTAATTAGAGGAAGAATCTAATCATCGTTTTCGCTGGTGTGTAATTACCCTGATTGCTGGTTTAGCAAAACCAGATTACCAGAACGAGTCACAATCACTGCATTAGCTAGTTCTCAATCCCCACCCAGCTGAATCAGACCTGCTTCTTGATTTTCTTAACATCCAGTGCTAAAGACAAACCTGCTATATCAGCTTCTAAGCCATCGTACTGCTAAAATCTCCTTATTCTCTATCGAAAAAGTGCAGTTTGCATCTTGCTTTTTCATGTGATACCTGCAATCATCTATTACCATAGAATTTATATACGGTATTCCTACGGAATAACTGTAGATTTTTAGAGGAGGATATGGAATGAGTTTGTGGCAGCGTAACCTGAGGCGATCGCTACTTAGCCTTAATTATCTGACAAATCGGTTCAGACTAAACTCTCTCAAAAGCTTTGTCTCACTCTTTTTGGTAGGAGCGGTTATGAGTGTGGCGCTAGCTGCCTGCTCTGGTGGTAATGCAGGTGACTCAGCCACTGAAACCCCTGGAGCTAGTCCAGTTGCTGCCAACAAGCCCAATGTTGAACTAACCCTAGTTTCTTTCGCTGTTACCAAAGCAGCTCACGAAGCTATTATCCCCAAGTTTGTAGAAAAATGGAAGCAAGAACATAACCAAACTGTTACCTTCAAACAGAGTTATGGCGGTTCTGGCTCTCAAACTCGCGCAGTAATTGATGGTTTGGAAGCAGATATTTTGCATTTGGCATTAGCAGGAGATACGGAAAAAGTCCAAAAAGCTGGATTAATTGAGCCTGGATGGGAAAAAGAAGTTCCTAATAATGGTATTGTCTCCAAATCAGTAGCAGCAATCATTACCCGTCCAGGAAATCCCAAAGGCATCAAGACTTGGCAGGATTTGGCAAAAGATGGGGTAAAACTAATTACAGCTGATCCTAAAACTTCTGGTATTGCTAGATGGAATTTCCTGGCCTTGTGGAATTCTGTGATTAAAACTGGTGGAGATGATACTAAAGCCACAGAATTTGTGACTAAGGTGTTTCAAAACGTACCGATTCTAACTAAAGATGCACGGGAAGCTACTGATGCTTTTGCCAAGCAAGGTCAAGGCGATGCCTTGATTAACTATGAAAATGAAGTATTTTTAGCACAACAAAAGGGTGAGAAAGTAGAGTACATCATTCCTGATGTCAATATCTCCATTGATAACCCCATCGCGGTAGTAGATAAGAACGTCGATAAGCACGGCAACCGTGAAGTAGCAGAAGGTTTTGTCAAATTCCTTTACACTCCAGAAGCACAGGAAGAGTTTGTGAAATTGGGGTTCCGTCCTGCAAATGCAGAAGTTGCCCAAAGCAAAGCAGCTACAGATAAGTTTCCCAAGGTGGAAACTTTAGGTACAGTTCAAGAATTTGGTGGTTGGGAAGCTATTGACAAGAAATTCTTTGCAGATGGTGCTATTTTTGACAAAATTCAAGCTAAACGAGGACGGTAATTAAGTTACTGGTGATTAGTCATTTGTCGTCTGTAAGTGAAACAGCACAAATGACTAATAAAAAAAACAGAAAAATCACATTGCATTAATTTTTATCTCAATGCTGAGATGAAATTTACTTATTGCTTCACTAAGGAATAAGTTTGATCACACTTACAAGCAAATTAATGGACATGGCATATTACCTAGCAGCATATCTATTAACCACAGAATGCTTCCCAAACTTGGGTTTTACAATTTTGCAATTTAACTAACTTTTGAATTGTTGACTATGAATTTAACTTCTTCTGCACAGGTTGACCGTAAAACTCCGGTTTGGAAGGCGTTTCTACGTCAGTTAAATCAGATTCCTTGGACTTGGCGCATCACTCTGATATACCTGACATTCATGTTGTTTATGCCCATAGTAGCCATGTTCCTGAAAGCGAGTACAGAACCTCCGGCTAGGTTTTGGGAAATTGCTACCAGTGAAATGGCTTTGGCAACATACAATGTTACTTTTGTCACTTCACTGCTAGCTGCTTTGCTCAATGGTGTATTTGGGACTCTGATTGCTTGGGTTTTGGTTCGCTACGACTTTCCTTTCAAGCGCATCATTGATGCAACGGTAGACTTACCTTTTGCATTGCCAACTTCAGTGGCTGGGCTAACACTGGCAACAGTTTACAGTGATAATGGTTGGATTGGTTCGCTGTTAGTACCACTGGGAATTAAAGTATCTTTTACCAGACTGGGGGTGTGGGTAGCCATGATATTTATCTCACTCCCTTTTGTGGTGCGGACAGTGCAACCTGTGCTACAAGAAATGGAACGTGAAACAGAAGAAGCTGCTTGGTCTTTGGGTGCTTCCCAATGGCAAACTTTTTGGAAAGTGATTTTCCCGCCTCTATTGCCGACGATTTTGACTGGTGTAGCTTTGGGTTTCTCCCGTGCGGTTGGGGAGTATGGGTCTACTGTAATTATCTCTTCTAATACGCCCTTTCAAGATTTGATTGCACCTGTGCTGATTTTCCAACGGCTAGAGCAGTATGACTATTCTGGTGCGACTGTAATCGGTGTGGTTCTACTGGCAATTTCGTTAGTTTTGCTGTTGGCAATTAATTTATTACAAGCGTGGTCAAGAAGATATGACGTTAGATAAGTCAAGTTTTAACTCATCTGTGTCTACTGGTAAACCCAAACAAAAGAAGAGTTGGATGCCAACAATATTAATTGGTGTAGCAGTAGGCTATTTAGCTCTAGTTCAATATATCCCTGCTATCAACGTTTTTGTGCAAGCTTTCAGCAAGGGAGTCAGCCCATTCTTGGAAAACTTGGTGCGTTCCGACTTTCTCAGTGCAGCTTGGCTGACATTACTATTAGCATTGATATCAGTGCCGATAAATGCCGTGTTTGGGTTGTGTGCAGCTTGGGCGATCGCTCGTCATAAGTTCCCCGGCAGGGCTATAGTCTTAAGCATTATTGATTTACCTTTTTCCATCTCCCCTGTGGTTGCTGGGTTGATGATTGTGCTACTTTATGGACGCAATGGATGGTTTGGGCCTTGGTTGCAGGCACATGATATTCAAATTATTTTTGCCTTTCCAGGTATGGTACTAGCTACAGCTTTTGTGAGTATGCCTTTTGTAGCTAGGGAAGTGATTCCTATTTTAGAAGAGTTTGGTCGTGATCAAGAAGAAGCAGCTAGAACCCTAGGTGCCAACGATTGGCAAACATTTTGGCGTGTCACCCTACCCAGTATCCGTTGGGGTTTACTTTACGGCTTGATTTTAACGAATGCTAGAGCAATGGGTGAATTTGGAGCGGTTTCTGTGGTATCTGGCAATATTGCTGACAAGACTCAAAGTTTACCATTGTTTGTGGAAGATGCTTACAAACAGTATGAAACTGAAGCGGCTTTTTCTGCGGCTGTGTTGTTGGCACTACTAGCAGTAGTAACTTTGGTATTGAAGGAGATTCTCGAACGGAAAACCCGTATTTAAGGATGTTGAATAACAAATTCGTAGTTAATACCCTTTTTCCGATATACTAACTGTAGTATATAGATAATATTAGGTTTTAATCAGCTATGGGTATTGCCATTGAGAATGTCTCGAAGAATTTTGGTTCCTTTAAAGCTGTTGACGAGGTCAGTTTGGAGTTTAAAACTGGCTCCCTGGTAGCACTATTAGGGCCTTCTGGGTCAGGAAAATCAACCTTGCTGCGGATGATTGCGGGATTAGAGAACCCTGACTCAGGTCACATTTGGCTAGTGGGAGAAAATGCTACCCACAAACGGGTACAGGATCGGCACATTGGATTTGTGTTCCAACATTATGCCTTATTTAAGCACTTAACAGTACGTCAAAATGTTGCCTTTGCCCTAGAACTGCGTAAGGCTCCTAAAAATCGGATTAAGCAACGGGTAGATGAACTTTTGGAGTTGGTACAGTTGCAAGGCCTTGGAGATCGCTATCCTTCACAATTATCTGGTGGTCAAAGGCAACGGGTGGCTTTGGCGCGATCGCTCGCAGTCCAGCCACAGATATTATTACTAGATGAACCCTTTGGTGCCTTGGATGCCAAAGTCCGTAAAGAATTACGAACTTGGTTACGTCACTTACATGAAGATGTGAATGTAACCACCGTATTTGTTACCCATGACCAAGAAGAAGCAATGGAAGTAGCTGATGAGATTGTGGTCATGAACAAAGGACGGGTAGAACAAGTAGGTACGACAGCCGATATTTATGATCATCCAGCATCACCCTTTGTGATGAGCTTTATTGGCCCAGTCAATATTTTACCTGGTAACTCTGGTATACATCCAGATGATCGTTCTTTATCTCCTACAGATCAAGTGTTTCTACGCCCCCATGATATTTCTATTCAAATCCATGCAACACAAGAGGGCGCACCCGCAAAAGTTGAGCATATCATTCACTTAGGTTGGGAAATTCGAGTGGAATTGCTCTTAGATTTGGGTGTAAGAGTCAATGCCCACCTTACCCGAGAAGAGTTTAATCAACTTGAACTAAGAACAAATCAACGCGTCTATGTTCAACCCAAGAATGCTAGAGTTTTTCCTGCTTATGCTTAAGGCAAGAAATGGAGAGATGGGAGCAAGAGAAAGATGGGGAGAATTAAAATACGGTTCAGTTAAGCCCTGAATCAAATACTCGCTGCGCGAGAAGCAAGCTACAGGCTAACTAAAACCTGTGGAGCCTAATATCTGACAACATTCTCAATTAGCTGTACAGTTCTGAACGGAGGCTTTCTCCATTCAGAACTTTTCTGCGTCTGTATGCGATGCGGGCGATCGCAACTGATCTGCTCCTTGATCCACTTAAGCCTGCTGGTTGAGAATATTACAAGATGTCAGTCGTTCAGAAATTTGATGTTTGGTTTGGGACTTTTTATCTGAGAAATTTTCCTCTCTTGGCTGTCATATTTTACTCTCCCCGGCATGACAAAAGTAAGATAACACAACATCACAGGGTGCGTAACAGAGTGCAGTAAAGACACGTAGCGGCTTCTCATGGCGTAGAGTCTCCATAGACGCCAACAAGCGAAAATCATTCCGGATTTATGCAACACATTAAATATCCATTATGAATGTTCTTCATCTAATCTTTACTGTTTAACCAAATTGATTCTCAATTAGTACTTTAGCTAGATGATAATCTTAAACAACTACCTATCTTCAGCAAAATTTCTACTTAAAATAGTATCTAAGTATGTAAGTATATATGGAAAATTACTATTGAATTCATGAGAATTTTTAGACATTTCGTAATTTATAATACTTAATATTCTCTCCGTGATAAATTTAATTTTGAGGTAGTTGTTAAAAGAATCTAGCTTCTACAAAATACCCTATCTATTAAAGTATTGTAATATACATGTTAATTGCATTTGTTAATTAACGTAATATCTATCACTTAGTAAGAATAATAGATTCGACTACTCATAACCATATAATTGCTTGATACAAAATTTTGTCAGTCAGAGATGATTTTTGGGACTTTTTCAGCTTAGTGAAGCTATTTATGGCGATTACTGATCAAAATAGCTGATTATCTGAGCTATCCTGACAAGGAAAAGCCAGAGCAGTGTTTTTCATTATTAAGTTCTCATGAAGTTCATGCAACTTTTGTGAAAAAAAAATAGCCCATAGTATACTCAGAAGTGTGATGCACTTTCTGCATAAGAAGAATTAGTGCTTGTCCATACCAGAGCTACATTCTAAAAGGAGTTAGCCAATGTCATAAAAAACACTAGCTATGAAGATATAGCAGCTAGTATCAAAAAACTAGATACTCCTTTAGTCCGTGTAATGTTACTGAATTGAAATATTCTCTATCAGGTGATCAGTAATTGGGTTGCATCTAACAGGTGAAATAAAATGAGTACATTGACGTGGAAAGTAGCCAATACACATCCTTTATTTGAGTCAGTAAGAGTGATGATTATATAGACTATGGTAGTAAAGTTTATACAACCATCAGACTCGTTCTAAATATTCCTGCTATAGAGTTCCCTCATTTTTAGTGTGTTCAGATAATTAAGAAAAATCATATTTTCTCGATCTTCTATCAGTTGTACGTTTAGTAAGACTCAAGAAAATGTGCTGGATAAAATTTGATGCAATTATCTAGTTAGAAATCTAATAACTAGATAAACAAACTTGCATAATCTAGGAGTTGGGCTTCGACGACCTTTTTAGATCTCAGTCCCTCCAAAGTAACCTTATTATCATGTTTTGCGTTTCTAACAATGAATGAGGTCGAAGTACGGGATAAGTGTAAGAAAAATCGGAAGCGTTCCAAGCGACGAGCTATTTATTGTCCGGTTCATGGTTGTTATCTCCATAGCGTGAGCCAAAAGCATCAGCTATTTGCTGATAGTTCTAGTCAACTCCAAAAGAGGGGTGTAGGACGGAAAAATGCACTCATTTTAGTAGCAGCGAAAACCACCATTTCCATACAAAACGAATGGTTAGAAGCATTTTGGTGTGATCAATGCCAACAAACAAAGTGGTATCACGTCAAAAAGTGCATTAATAAAGTTTATCCTCAGAAGGTTAACATCTATGAAGTCTCAGAAGCTCGTCCGGAATTTTGGCAGCAAGTAGCTGGAGTCATTGACCCTGCTGGAAATTCTTCTGTAGGTGAGTTCACTCGCAGACAAGCGCGGATGGTTGGCAATAAGAGTCAGCAAGACTTCCAGTCTAGTAATTGAAACATTTGTAGCTGCAAACTAATTAACCACCGCTATAGACATCTCCAAAAATTTAGATATCCATAACAATAAACCTGCGTTCACCCCTAGTGTTCAAGGGGAGCATCCCAATTTTGCAAAAATAAAATTTGTAGTGGGAGCATCTTGCTCCCTAATGTCCAGGAAGCGGGCTAGAGAGCCATCACTACAAAAAAATAAATTTACACATTCGGGATGCTCCCTGTTCAAGCATCGGGGGTAAACAAGCTATGTGTAGCGACAACCTCAGGAGAAGCAGAGGTCTGCTTTGTTTGTCTAGTCTGAGGGAGCTAATGTGCGGCGTTTTCTATAACTGGTATCACCAAGTCATAATCTGCTGTATTTGAATTTGATTGAACTCTTGTGGGAAATCCACTGCTGTTGAACAATCTATAACTTTGCACCATGAATTCCCTAATGCTTTTTGTTTCCTGGCTCATTCAGAAATTATCTAAAACATTTTTGAGCAAATTGTTATATCTGAGAAATCGCCATTTGTTCGTTTGCGATATTGTAATCTTCTCAATCACACCATTATTAGCTCTGATTTTGCGTTTAGACGGTGTTCACAACCTGAATAGATATATATCAGGGTTAGGAATTGCAACAATTCTTTTTTTAGCAGTCAAACTAATTCTATTTTGGAGTCTTGGCTTTTATAGACGTTACTGGCGCTATGCCAGCGTAGAAGAGTTAGCTTACATAGCTATGCTAACTTTGGTTACAGTAGTAGTTCAAAGCCTTTTATTTGAGATTCTTCAATATATACCCTATGTCGCTTTAGAAAAACTGCCACAATCGCTACCATTTCTTGATGGGTTGCTTTCCTTTATCTTGATTGGTGGATTGCGTTTCAGTGTTCGAGCGGTGGAAAGAAGCAGCCAACGACAGACACTAAGATATAAGTCAAATGAGCGGGTTTTGGTAGTTGGTGCTGGTAGTGCAGGGGTGGCGGTAGTAGAAGAAATGCAGAGAAATCCCCAATTGGGTTTTTATCCTGTAGCTTTTATTGACGATGATCCACAAAAATTTAATTTCAAAATTCGTGGGATTCCTGTAATCGGCGATCGCTTTCATATTCCTGAGGCTGTCAAATCTCTCCAGATCGAAAAAGTAGTCATTGCGATGCCAACAGTTGCAGGACGAGTGATCCGCGAAATCGTTGATATTTGTCAAGTAACTGGAACTCAAACCAGCACACTACCAGGGATACATGAAATCCTCAATAGTCGCATCCGCTTAGACAGCATTCGAGATGTACGTATTGAAGATTTGCTCCGGCGCGAACCTGTGCAGACTGATAATAAGAGAGTTTCCCAATTTATCCAAGGCAAGAAAATCATTATTACAGGTGCTGGTGGGTCCATTGGTAGCGAACTGTGTCGCCAAATTTATCGGTGTCAACCGGCTGAAATCATTCTGATAGGACATGGAGAAAATTCTGTCTTCAATATTCAACAAGAATTAGAACAACTGAATCAACTACTGAAAAATAAAGGCAAATTACCTAAACACAATCCCAAGATTTCTAGCTTCATTGCAGACATTCGCTTTCGCTCCAGGTTAGAACATGCTTTTGAACAATTCCAGCCAGATGTGATTTTCCATGCGGCGGCACACAAACACGTACCTCTGATGGAATCAAATGCAGCCGAAGCAATTACCAACAATGTAGTGGGAACTAAAAACTTAGTGGATTTGGCGCTGCAATATGGCGTCAACCATTTTGTGATGATTTCCACCGACAAAGCAGTGAATCCCACTAATGTCATGGGAGCCACTAAAAGAGTTGCTGAGATGTTGGTGTTGCAAGCTGCAAAAGAAAGTGGCAGGTCTTATGTCGCTGTGCGTTTTGGTAACGTCTTGGGTAGTAGAGGTAGCGTAGTTCCCACCTTCAAAAAACAGATAGCCGCAGGTGGTCCTATTACTGTCACCCATCCCGATATTTGTCGTTATTTCATGACGATTCCCGAAGCAGTTCAATTAGTCTTGCAAGCAGCAGTACTCGGCCGTGGAGGTGAAGTATTGATGCTGAACATGGGTAAACCAGTAAAAATCGTTGATTTAGCCGAAGAACTGATTCGTTTGTCTGGATATGAAGTCAATAAAGACATTACTATCAAATTTACAGGATTACGTCCGGGAGAAAAGTTATTTGAAGAATTGTTTATTGAAGGAGAAGAATATGATCCCACTGAGCATGAAAAAATGTTTATGGTCAAGAATGCGAGTCGAATTATTCCCGACACTTTGGATATTATAGTCGAGGCATTATGCCAAGCTGCTGCAAAGAATGATGGACACTCGATTCTATTTTTACTTGAGCAAATAATCCCTGAGTATAAGCCTCAGTATCCCAATAGTAACAATCAATTAAATCCATCAGAGAGTAACACTGACACATCCAATTATAGTTCTCGTCATTTGTCATTAAAACAGAGTTAATAACCTGACTGATTGGATCATGATATGAAAAATCAGCAATTACATCATTTACTTGATTACTGGAGTAAGCTCACTCATGGATCTGTGAATCGCCAAATTTTTGGTGCAGCGATCGCTGTGGCTATTGGGACAGCATTGGTGAAAGGAGTAGCTGTTGTTAAAGAATTAGTGGTTGCTTGGAAATTTGGCGTTAGCGATGATTTAGATGCCTTTTTAATTGCCCTACTAATTCCTTCTTTTATTATTAATGTAGTAGCTGGTGCTGTTCCTGCTGCCCTAATCCCTACCTATATTCAAGTTCGAGAGCAAGAGGGTCAAAAGGCTTCTCAAAAACTTTTCTCTGGAATCATTGTTTGGAGTTTAGCCCTACTGGGAATTACAACGATATTAATGCTGGTGTTTGCGCCCTTTTATCTGCCATTAATTGCTATAGGGTTCAGCCCAGAGAAGTTAAACCTGACTTTTAAGCTGCTATGTACAATGGCACCTATTGTTTTGTTGAGTGGAATTATTATTATATGGAGTTCTGTTTTGAATGCAGGAGAAAAATTTGTCCTAGCATCTCTTTCGCCAGCATCAACTTCAATAATTACCATTGGATTTCTCCTAGCATTTAGTTCTTTAGGTAGCTTTGCCCTAGTAGCCGGTCTAGCTGGCGGTGCAGTACTGGAAATCCTAATATTAGGAGTCGCACTTCATCGACAAGGTATTTCATTACGTCCAAAATGGCATGGATTTGAGCGTCATCTGCGTCAGGTAGCTGGGCAATATATGCCAATGATTGCCGGTTCATTTTTAATGTGCAGCACTGCTCTAGTAGATCAATCAATGGCGGCTATGTTATCACCAGGAAGTGTAGCAGCATTAAACTATGGGAATCGCGTCATTGCTTTGCCAATCACCTTAGCTACTACTGCATTAAGCGCAGCTGTAATTCCTTATTTTTCCAAGATGGTTGCTCATCAAGACTGGAAAGGTGTCCGTCATACACTGCAACATTATCTAAAAATTATCTTTATAATCACTGTGCCACTAGCCCTGCTCTTTATTTTCTTTTCTGAGCAAATAATTGCTTTGCTCTTCCAAAGAGGCTCCTTCACAGTTGATGATACTAAAGTAGTTGCTAATATCCAATTATATTTTGCTTTTCAAATTCCTTTTTACGTTGCCAATATTTTGGTGGTAAGGCTAATTTCAGCCATGCAACTTAACCAGATATTAATGCAGGTCTCTGGAGTAAATCTTATCATTAATGTCGTATTGAATTATGTATTTATGCAATTGATGGGAATCAGCGGTATTGCTTTATCTACAAGTTGTGTCTATATATTTTGTTTTGTATATATGTTAATTAATGCCAACCTTAGACTGAGACAACATAGCTGAATTCTGAGTATATTATTTTATTTTTTTATGCAATTCTGTAAAAATTGTTTCAATGCTTATTAATCAAAATAAAATGCATATCACTTTAGTTACTTCATCTCTGTCTTGTGGTGGAGCAGAACGAGCTGTAGTTTTAATTGCTGAAAGTTTGTCAAAAAGAGGTCATAAAGTTTCTCTCCTAACAATTGCTGGGATTGAACGGGATTTTTATAAAGTACCAGATGGAGTTCACAGAATAGCACTAAACGTAGCCAAGAATTCCCCAACCTTGCTTCACGCTTTGTGGAATAACCTGTATCGTTTTTGGATTTTAAGGCGAGCCATATTCTCACTTCAGCCTGATATAGTTATTTCACATATGTGTCCATCAAATATATTGACATTGATATCCCTCCTTAAAACTGAATATCCGGTAATAGTTACTGAGCAGAATGATCCCAAAATGTCTACAGATCAAGGTTTGTGGGGGAATTTACGCCGCCTAATCTACCCACTTGCAGCAAAAGTTGTTAGCGTGAGCCAGGGGGTAGATTCATATTTCGAGTGGTTACCAAAAGGAAGAAGAAGCGTAATTTATAACCCACTACAAGTTATAAATTATGACAAAAGTACAATTAGCTTACCTAAAGGTGCAGATCCAAACAAAAAGTGGGTTATGGCGATGGGTCGATTGAATTATCAAAAGAATTTTGAGCTTTTATTATCTGCATTTCATAAATTAGTAGATAAACATCCAGACTGGCAGCTATTGATATTTGGTGAAGGATCACTTAGAAGCAAACTTGAGGATCTGGTAGAGAATTTGGGCTTTACTAATCAAGTACTGTTGGCGGGGGTTACTAATAACCCTATTTCTATACTCAAGAGAGCAGACCTATTTGTTTTATCTTCTCGCTTTGAGGGTTTACCATTGGTCTTGTTAGAGGCATTAGCTTGTGGATTACCCGTTGTATCAACCGATTGTCCTAGTGGGCCAAGAGAGATTATTCAAGATGGTGTAGATGGAGTATTAGTTCCAAGTGAGGATGTCTCTGCATTAGCTAAAGCTATGGATTACTTAATGGCTAATGAAGGAGAGCGTAAGCGTTTAGCTGAAAGTGCTTCAGAAGCCGTGAACCGTTTCAAATTAGAAAAAATAATAGGAAACTGGGAAATTTTAATTTGTGAGGTAATAGAAGAAAGCGTAAAATGAAAACACAAAAAGACGAACTAATATCATCACAAATCTACCAATATGTATTTACAGTTTTTACACCCACTTATAATCGTGCCCATACCCTTCACCGTGTTTATGAAAGCCTTAAAGCACAAACTTACCGTCAGTTCGAGTAGTCACCGAAAAATGGTAACTACTTTTGCATGAGGTTGTTCAGCCATAAACCTACAAAAATATATCTATATGACATATTTCCAAACACAATCTATTTTTAAACAAACTTATGTCTAAATATAGAGATAACAAATTACTTTTCTTTTATCAGCTTATTTTAGCAATTACATTTGTATTCGTTTTTTTTACAAACTTTGATGTTTACTGGAATCATGCAATAGGAACTCCTCAACCAAAAAATTTGGTTATTTTATTTGGTCTTGCCTCTCTACCTCTACTTTTATCATTTGCATCTAGAATAAAATATATATCAAAAAGTTTATGTTTTTGGATTTATGGATACGTATTTATATCTTTGACTTCATTTATACTGTATGCAAATTATGAACCTATAGCATCATCAGAGGAGATCAGGACTCGAATATTATCAGCTGTTTTTATGTTACTTTCAAGCCTAATATTTTCATGCCCCAAAGTTCTGCAATGGGTTAGATGGGAAATATTAATGATTACATTCATGAATGTGATTGCTAATGTATATAGTTTATTCTATCCTGATAATTTTGTAACTATTATTGAAGATCAGAGTGTTTTAGAAACAAGTCGTGCTGCTGGATTTTATGTAGATGCTAATAGAGCTACTTGCATACTAGTGTTGGGGTTAATTTTTAGTATCACCTTATTACCACAAAAATATCGTTTACCTTTTATATTTCTAATTTTTATAGGTGCTTTCGTAACTTTCTCTCGAAGTGGTCTTATCAGCTTTTTAGTTGTAACTTTCATCATGATTTTTGCACGGCAAATTCGTTTGTTTCATAAAAAAATGCTTTTTTGGGCTGTATCGCTAGGAATTATTGCTTGGATACTCCTGAATTCAATAGGATTAAGCTGGTTAAATATAGGAAATGTCGAAGAAACTGTTTTTGAGAATAGAAATTTAGAGAGAATTACCCAACTTCAACCGAATGCAGATAAGAGAGAACTTGATGATTTAAGTTCAGAGCGTCTACCTATTGTAGAAAAAACTTGGGATGAATTTCTCGAATCTCCTATTTGGGGAAATGGAATTGGCTATGGCTTAAAGTTAGAAGCAGATATTATAGGTAAAAAATCACATAATATGTATTTATCTTACATGCTTGAGCATGGATTTCTAGGAGCTTTATTTTTACCTTTATTGGTTTTTTGCTCTACGCATAATGCCTCTAGAAGCGATAAATATATTTGTTTTGCGTTTAGTGCTTTAATTCTGATATGGGCATTTTTTAGTCACAATATTTTAGAGCATCGTGAATTTTTGATGTCGTTTTCATTAATGTCGACGATAAGTGTCACATCCGAACTAGAACCAAACTTTCAAGATAGCGATAGAAAATTAGTTTTTAAATCTTGAACTTTATATTTATGTTGACAAAATTGCCTGGTTATTTAGTTTTTTGACTGATTGACGAAATATATCTACTGAAAATTGATTTATAGAGTTATTTAAAGAATATGAACAAAAAGATAGTATTCCTGATTCGTGATCTTGGCTATGGCGGCGCTCAAAGACAATTAGTAACGCTAGTAAAAGATTTTGACAAACAAAAATTTGATGTAACAGTCTTACACTTTTATTCTGGTGGGCCTTTAGAGAAGGATTTAAAAGAGAGCAACATACCAGTTATTTGTTTAGAAAAACAGGGACGTTGGGATTTACTAGGCTTTTTTTGGCGTCTGATTCGTTATCTGAAACAGATAAAGCCTGATCTGGTGCATACATATATGGGAGAATCAAATATAATTGGTATATTGTTAAAGCCATTTTTCCCATCAACTTCGATAATTTGGGGAGTACGTATTTCCCAATCTCCTGCTAATGCTTTTGATTGGTTAGGGAATACGCTTAGCAAATTAGAGAGTCGTTTATCCCACCTTGTTAACTTAATAATTGTTAATTCTCATAGCGGTAGAAGAGATTATTTGAGTTATGGATTTCCTGGTGAAAAAATGGTGGTAGTTTCCAATGGCATTGACACCGAACGTTTTCAGCCTGATAAAGCAGCTGGTGACAAAGTCCGAGCAGAGTGGGGAATTTCAGAAAACCAGATTCTGATTGGTTTAGTAGGCCGAATATATGCTCAAAAAGATCATCCCAACTTCCTCAGGGCTGCGTCTCTACTTTGCAAAGAATCTCCAGATGTACGCTTTGTCTGTGTAGGTACTGGACCCGATCAGAATTACATCCAAGAAATGTATCAACTGACTGAAGAATTGGGTATATCAAAGAGAGTTATTTGGGCGGGAGTGCGTGCAGATATGCGTGCAGTCCATAATGCCCTTGATATCGCTGTCTCTGCTTCTGCTTTTGGCGAAGGTTTCGGTAATACTATCGGAGAGGCAATGGCTTGTGGTATACCATGCGTGGTTACAGATGTAGGAGATTCAGCCTGGATTGTTGGCGATACGGGTGTAGTTGTTCCTCCTCATAATTCAGAAGCTTTAGCTGCCGGAATTAAGCAATTAATTGAAATAAATTCTGACGAAAAAAAAGTTTTACGAGAAAAGGCTAGAGACAAGATTTCTGAACATTTTAGTGTTGAAAATTTAGTATCTAATACTATTTCATATTGTTTGCAAACTTTAAGTAATTAAAACCAAAAAAGAACTTTCGTCACTCCTTTAATTTGGCTTTGTTTCCATTTTTGAATTTGGTAATAAATGCACTGATGAATAACAAAACTGACAAAATTTCGATCTGTCACTTAATTACAGGGCTGAATACTGGTGGGGCTGAAAGGATGCTCTATAACCTTCTATGTGGGACTAATCGAGAGCTTTTTAGTCCTATTGTCATTTCGCTAATGGATCGTGGTAGATTCGGCGATCGCATTGAAAGTTTAGGTATTCCCGTACATTCAATCGGCATGAAGCAAGGAGCACCAACACCTGCTACATTATTACGATTAATTCAGACTATACGTCGCGTAGAACCCGATGTAATTCAAGGATGGATGTATCACGGTAACCTCGCAGCTTTCCTAGCAAGTTTATTTTTAGGGCTAAAAGTTCCTGTTTTGTGGTGTATTCAATTTTCTATTGGTTCATTAAATTCCGAAAAATTGCTGACGCAGGCAGTTGTTAGAGTTGGTGCAACTGTTTCTAATGTTGTATCTCAAAATATATTTGTATCAAAAAATAGTAGAACCCAACACGAACAAATTGGATATTCATCTACCAATAGTTGTGTGATTCCCAATGCGACTGATACTTCAGTTTTTAAACCATCTCAGGAAGCAAGATTAAAATTAAGAACAGAATTAGGATTACCAGAAGAAACAATTTTAATTGGGCTATTTGCACGTTATAACCCAATGAAAGACCATGCTAATTTTCTCAAAGCTGCTAAGTTGTTACATCAAGAATTTTCCCAAGTTCACTTTCTACTCGCAGGATGTAACGTAGATGAAAAAAATCAAATTTTACAAAATCTAATTCAAGAATTAGGAATTGTTTCCCAAGTTCATTTACTAGGAGAACGTCAAGATATTCCCTACATTGCATCTGCATTAGATATTTTTTCTCTTTCATCCGCATACGGTGAAGCATTCCCTTTAGCCTTAGGAGAGGCTATGTCTTGTGGTGTACCTTGTGTAGCTACAGATGTTGGTGATTCTGCTTGGATTATTGGTGATACAGGAAAAGTTGTACCTCCGAAAAATCCGCATTTACTAGCTAATGCTTTTAAAGAGCTAATAGATTTAGGATATCAGGGTAGAGAAATATTAGGAAAAGCAGCGAGACAAAGAATTATAAATTTATTTTCGCTAGATTCAGTTGTGCTTCAATACGAAACTTTGTACAAAAGTTTATTAGATTATAAAAAATAAAAATATAGGTTAATAATAATGTGTGGTATCACTGGTTTTTGGGATATATATAGACAAATTAGCGCAAATTATCTGCCGATAATTGTGCAGCAGATGTCAAAGTCATTAATTCATCGTGGTCCAGATGATGATGGAAGTTGGATTGATGGAGAAGTCGGAATTGCTCTAGGACACCGACGATTATCTATAGTAGATCTTTCACCAGAAGGACATCAACCGATGATATCTGCTAATGGTCGGTATGTAATTGTTTTCAATGGTGAAATCTATAATTTTCCGGAATTAAGAAAGCAGTTACAAAGCCTTGGATATAGCTTTCGCGGTCATTCCGACACGGAGGTGATGTTGGCTAGCTTCTGTGAATGGGGTGTGGTAGAAGCTACCAAGCGTTTTAATGGGATGTTTGCGTTTGCGTTGTGGGATCGTCAAGAGAGGGTTTTACATTTAGGACGCGATCGCTTGGGAGAAAAGCCACTTTATTATGGTTGGTGTGGTCATACTTTGATATTTGCCTCGGAATTAAAAGCCTTCAAAGCCCATCCTGATTTTCAGCCAGAAATCAACCGCGATGCTTTGGCTTTATTCCTACGTTTTTCCTATATTCCCGCACCCTATTCGATCTATAAAGGTATTTACAAATTACCACCAGCTACACTATTGAGTTTTAATGGCGCAAGCAATCTGCATCCAGAAGCCGCGCCTTATTGGTCGGTTCGAGAAGCAGCTGAATCTGGTGTTTCCCATCCTTTTAACGGTTCAGAAACTCAAGCTATTGCAGAACTTGATACATTACTCAAAGATGCGATCGCCATGCGAATGGTGGCTGATGTTCCATTGGGTGCTTTTCTGTCGGGAGGGATAGATTCTTCTACAGTGGTGGCTTTGATGCAAGCTCAAAGTCAGCAACCCGTGAAAACTTTTAGCATCGGCTTTCACGAGAAATCTTACAACGAAGCTGAATACGCTAAAGCTGTGGCACAGTACTTGGGTACAGACCATACAGAACTTTATGTAACCTCAAATCAAGCCCTAACAGTTATACCCAAACTCCCAAGTTTATATGACGAGCCGTTTTCTGATGCTTCCCAAATTCCCACATTTTTAGTATCTCAACTTGCCAGAAATCATGTCACTGTCAGTCTTTCTGGTGATGCAGGTGATGAATTATTTGCTGGATATAATCGCTACTTTTGGGGACGCAATATTTGGCAGATAATAGGCTGGATACCGAAAGCAGTTCGCCATTCCACCGCAAAAGCTTTAACAAGTCTTTCCCCTCAGACTTGGGATCGAGGTTTTGCGGCTATAGATGCCATGTTACCAGCAAAACTCAAACTAGCAGCTTCCGGCGATAAATTACATAAGTTAGCCAGCATCTTAGCAGTTCCCAACCCCGATGTTATGTATGCCGGGTTGGTATCCCATTGGCAAAAACCAGAGGAAGTTGTGACTGGTAGTTCCGAACTCAGCACAGTTTTGAGCGATCGCAATTTATGGGCAAGTTTACCAGATTTCACAGAACGCATGATGTACTTGGATTTAATGAGCTACTTACCAGATGACATCTTGGTAAAAGTAGATCGTGCCAGTATGGGTGTGAGTCTCGAAAGTCGCATACCTTTTCTAGACCACCGTGTTGTGGAATTTGCTTGGCAAATCCCTTTATCAATGAAAATACGGGGTAATCAAGGTAAGTGGTTGTTACGACAAGTTTTATACAATTATGTACCCAAAGAATTAATCGAGCGTCCCAAAATGGGCTTCGGGATTCCAATTGATAGCTGGTTACGTGAACCTTTACGGGAATGGGCAGAAGATTTGCTTGATGAGTCTCGATTGCGAAGAGAAGGATATTTGAATCCTCAATCAATTCGGCAAAAGTGGGATGAACACCAAAGTGGCGATCGCAATTGGCAGTACTATCTCTGGGACATATTGATGTTCCAGGCATGGTTAGAAGTAAACCATTAAGTTGGTGAATATATTTAGCATCTTTTTAATTGTGGCTAAGAACAAAGATATTTGGATCAGGAGAACTTGAAATGTCTTTGATTTATCAGCATAAGAAAAAACTTATTCACAAGTTGAAGATTATCATATCCTTTCTGGGGACTGTATTGATTTTATTTGCTTGTTCAAGAAGCGTAGGGATATTAGTAAATAACTCCTTAACAGAAGTTCCCATTATATGGGTGAGTTCATCTCTGGAAAGAATAGGGAAAACAGATCAACCAGGAAGCATAACTGAAATTCAGCTTTATGCAGCTCGTGGAGAATACGAACCTTTTCAGATTGGCATCCGCGCACCAAATAGTGGTCTGACAAATGTGAATATTTCTCTCTCTGACTTGTCTAATCAAAATAATCAAGTAATTCCAAAGACGAATATTACACTCTACCGCGAACATTACGTTTACGTTAGTAATTCCAGTCCTAAACGGAGAGGCAGTACTAATCCACCCCTGGGGCCGGGATGGTATGCCGATGGATTGATTCCGTTTGTTAATCCTGAAACCCAAGTAAATCTTACAGGTGCTGAGTTAGACGCGGTTCCGTTCAACCTCAACAATGGAAATAACCAACCTATTTGGGTAGACGTATTTGTGCCCCGTGATACTAAATCTGGGCAATACCAAGGTACGTTCACAGTTACTAGTAACCAAGGAGTTAGCACAGGTAAAATCCTCTTAAATGTTTGGGACTTCGAGTTGCCTATAAAACCATCACTCAATTCAGAGTTTGAGTTCTATGAACATGAAGATAAAAACGACATGGTAGAACTTCTCAAACATAAGATAATACCTAACGCGAATTACAATCCAGTAGATGAACGGGAACTGATTGAACAGTGGGGACTCAACTCCCTTCGTCTTCCCTTTTGGAGTGGGGCTGATATCAATAATTGTTCAATGAAGCTACCTCCTTCTGTAGATGAGATTCGCAAAGCAGCCAGCAGACATCAATCTGATCTCTTTTTGTACGCTAGGTATGCTGATGAGATTGATAAGTGTTCAAATCTGATTGAACCAGTGAAGCAGTGGGCACGAAATTTTCACAAAGCAGGAATTTCAACTGCTATAGCAATGGCCCCAAAACCTGCTCTTTACGATGATGGTTCTGGTACTGGACGTTCAGCTGTAGACATCTGGATAGTCTTACCGAAAATGTACAATGCAGCACCAGGGCGAATATCTGAGGTTTTACAGAAAGGAGATAAAGTTTGGTTTTACAACGCTTTGGTACAAGATGGTTACTCTCCTAAATGGCAAATAGACTTTCAACCAATAAATTACAGAATTCCCCACGGCTTTATTAATCAAAGTCTTGGGTTAACAGGAGTTTTGTACTGGCGAGTTGACTTGTGGACAAAAGACCCGTGGAACGATGTTCAAACTTATTCTGACAAGGACGGCTATTATTACCCTGGTGAGGGAATGCTAGTTTATCCTGGCAAACAGGTAGGAATTGAAGGAGTTGTCCCTTCTATGAGACTCAAGTGGGTAAGAGAAGGGGTAGAAGATTACGAATATATCGACATACTTAAACGCCTCGGTCTAAAGAGTTGGGCATTAACAGTTAGTCAAAATGTGGGACATGATTGGAAGAACTGGACACAAGATCCAACTGTTCTAGAATCAGCCAGACGGCAATTAGGTGAACAGATAGAAAGACTTTCCTCAAAATCAGGGTGAATGTATCTTGAATAATATTTACTCGAGTTTATAAGCGGTGAAATAATGGCGAAAATATTAGTCACAGGTGCTGCTGGTTTTATTGGTTTTCATCTCAGTCAACGCCTACTGGAACGAGGTGATGAGGTCGTTGGTTTAGATAATCTCAATGATTACTATGATGTCAAATTAAAAAAAGATAGGCTAGAGCAACTTTTGGTAAAACCAAACTTTAGTTTTCATCTTTTGGATTTAGCAGACCGTGAAGGCATCGCTAAACTATTCGCTCAATTGAGTTTTGATAAAGTCGTCAATTTAGCCGCACAAGCAGGAGTACGCTATTCTTTAAAAAATCCTCATGCCTATGTCGATAGTAACTTAGTTGGATTTGTAAATATTTTAGAAGGCTGTCGCCATACAAAGGTACAGCATTTAGTATTTGCTTCTTCAAGCTCAGTTTACGGTGCGAATACGAAAATCCCTTTTTCAGTTCACGATAATGTAGACCATCCTATGAGTTTGTATGCTGCCAGCAAAAAAGCAAACGAACTCATGGCACATACCTACAGTAATTTATATGGCTTACCAACATCAGGTTTGCGCTTCTTTACAGTTTACGGTCCCTGGGGTCGTCCAGATATGGCATTGTTTATCTTCACCAAAGCAATTTTGGCAGGTCAACCGATTGATGTTTTTAACTATGGCAAAATGCAACGTGATTTTACTTACATTGATGACGTTGTTGAAGGTGTAATTCGCGTAGTTGATAAAGTTGCCGAACCTAATCCCAACTGGTCGGGAAATTCACCTGACCCTGCTACAAGTTATGCACCCTACAAAAATTACAATCTCGGTAACAATCAGCCCGTTGAATTAATGAACTTAATCGAATCACTGGAAAATTGCTTGGGTATGAAAGCAAAGAAAAATCTGCTACCAATGCAGCTTGGTGATGTACCTGTAACTTATGCCGATGTTGATGCCTTAGTTCAAGATGTTGGTTTCAAACCAAATACTTCGATCGAGGTGGGTATTGAGCGATTTGTTAAATGGTATCGGTTATATTACAAAGTTTAAAAACCTCTACAGGCTCTCTATATATATAAATAAGCACTACAAATAAAAGTATGAAAATTTTACATATTTGTGCAATTGGTGGCACTGCTAATATCCTTTTAAAACCTCAAATAGACTACTTTTTATCCCAGAAACTAGAAGTGGAAATTGCTTGTTCACCTGGTTCTGAAGTAGAAGCTTTGCGAAAACAGGGATATATTGTTCATCCTATTCAAATTGACCGTAGAATCTCTTTATTTTCTAACCTTAGAAGTATTTATCAACTGACTAAATTGATAAAAAAGCAGCAATATGATATTGTTCATGTTCATACACCTATTGCCAGCGTCTTAGGACGTATTGCTGCCAAAATAACAGGTGTAAAGCAGATTATATATACTGCTCATGGGTTTCCTTTCCACGATTTATCATCACCCAAGGAATATTTTTTCTACTCTAATATAGAAAAATATGCTGCTTTGGTCACTGATCTGATCTTGACCCAAAATTATGAAGATATTACTACAGCAAAAAAACTAGGTTTATGTCCTCCAGAAAAAATAGCTTATTTAGGCAATGGAGTCGATATTGAACGCTTCCATAAACAACGCCTGAATTCCGAACATCAAACTCAATTACGCAAGTCTATAGGTATACCTGATAGTGCTGACTTAATCATTGGTACGATAGGGCGTTTAACTTATAAAAAAGGAAGTGGATATTTAATTGAAGCAACAGCAAAATTATTACCTGATTTCCCTAATTTACATGTTCTCATCATTGGTGCTGAACTTGCCACAGATCCGGAACCTTTTCAAGTAGAAATTATGGAAAAAATTCATAATTTTGGGCTAGATAAAAATGTTACACTGACAGGAAATAGGTCAGATATTCCAGAAATTTTAGGTCTTCTAGACATCTTTACTTTACCTACATTCACTCACGAAGGATTGCCTCGTTCGATATTGGAAGCTATGTCTATGAGTTTACCCATTGTCACTACAGATATTCGTGGATGTAGGGAAGCTGTAGTGGATGGGAAAAATGGTTTGATTGTACCTCCCAAGAATAGCGATGAACTGGCTAGCGCCTTAAGAAAATTGCTGTCTAATGCTGGATTAAGAGTAGCCTATGGCAAAAATAGCCGTGAGATAGTGGAAGCCAACTATAATGAAGAGTTTGTTTTTAAAAGACTTGCTAAACACTACAAATTGTCAGAAGTTGCTTTACCTTAAATGTTTCTCACTATCCACTATTTAAACTTGAAATTGATGAATAAATTCATTGTTTAGTAACTTTTCAGTATCAGGAGTATATGGCTATGAATGTTAACACCATTTCCTGGACAAATTCTAAACAGGAATCGAGGTCTTGTCTGCGTAATTACCACGAATTATTTAGGGATTTGCCTCACTCCTCATCCAATATTTAAGCTTTTGAGTTACTGAAATCGAAGGAATTAGTTATGATTGTCGAAAATTTTTCAGGTGCTATTTTTACAAAACAATACAGCCTATTTATCAAGTCTATATTAGATAGATTTGTGGCAGCGATCATCTTACTTTTATGCCTACCTGTGATGTTGATAATAGCGATCCCTATCTACATAGATATGGGTAGACCAATTTTATTTACCCAACCTCGTCCCGGTAAAAATGGTCATATTTTCAACTTCTACAAATTCCGCACGATGACTAATGAGAGTGATGATCAAGGTAATATACTCAGCGATGAAAAACGCCTCACTAAATTAGGTCAATTCTTGCGTAAAACCAGTATTGATGAGCTTCCTCAACTTTGGAATGTCCTCAAAGGAGACATGAGTTTTGTAGGGCCACGTCCATTATTAGTTAAATATCTTGACCGTTATACTCCTGAACAGGCACGTCGTCACGATGTTTTGCCAGGTATTACAGGTCTAGCGCAAGTCAAGGGTCGTAACGCGATTAGCTGGGAAGACAAGTTTAATCTTGATGTGTGGTACGTAGATAATTGGAGTGTATGGCTTGATTTCAAGATTCTATTGATGACAGTGTTGAAAGTTGTACAGCAAGACGGAATCAATCAAGAAGGTTACGCAACATCAGAAGAATTCAAAGGTCAGTTGCGGGAAAATTAATCGTCTTGAATTCAAGGCTTTAACCTAGCTGATACATGGCAGAAACCGCACCAAGAGCGGTCTGCCAAATAAGGGTGGTTTACCCTCACAAGTTCAAGATTTAAATCTAATATTATCGCTTGTTTATTAAATCGAAAAAATGGACGTACAAATACTTGATATATCAAATCCGCTTTGGACGAATACCCTTGAAGTAGTCCATCATGATGTTTATCATTTACCTCAATACTTTTATTTAGAAGCTCAAAGAATTAATGCAACGGCAGAAGCTATTTTGATAGCTGCTGGTGAAAAAATATTTTTTCTACCGTATTTGTTGCGCCAGGGTGAAATTTTAGTTAACAGTGAAACAAAGCAAAAAATTCTTGATGTCATATCGCCTTATGGTTATCCTGGTTTTTTACTAAGTGATGCAGCAGCTAACACACCAGAATTTTTGAGATCCGTAATAAATCAACTAACCCAAATACTGCATGAACGGCAAGTTTGTTCAGCCTTTATACGACTTCACCCTCTTCTAAACAATAGTGTAGATAAATATAGTGATTCTGTAAAAATAAACGGGGAAACTGTTTCTATTGACTTGACCTTGAGTGAAAGTGAGCTTTGGCAACAAACTAGACCAGACCAGCGTAATAAAATCAACCGAGCTAAGCGATTTGGTTTTCAAACTAGAATGGTTCCCCCTCGTCAATTTATCAAGGTATTTAACAAGGTTTACGAAGAAGCAATGGATCGGGTTGGAGCAAAACGGTTATATTATTTTGGTGAAGATTTTTTTGAAAAACTAGCTGATTCTCTAGGAGATAAAATCCATTTATGTTTGGTAGAGTTGAATGAAGAAGTTGCCTGTGCAGGTTTGTTTACAGAATGCTGCGGAATCGTCCAATATCACTTGAGTGGTACGAGCACTAATTTTTTAAAACTTGCTCCAAATGTACTCATGCTTGATTATGTTAGGCTTTGGGCAAAAGAACGCGGTAATTTGGATTTTCACTTGGGGGGTGGTGTTGGAGGTTCTCGAGAAGATAGTCTCTACAAATTTAAGGCAGGCTTTTCTAAACGAAGGAACACTTTCCTAACACTTCGATTAATTGTAAATGTAGAGAAATATCACTATTTAGTTGATTTGCAGGCAAGGGCTTTGCAGACGGATTCTACGACACTGCTCAATTCAGGGTTTTTTCCAGCTTATCGTTTTTCGGGATTCTAAGTATATAGACAATCTTAGATAATTCAAGAGGGCAATATATGACCAGTAGTCAAGAAATATTTTCGTCAAATGAATTTGATACTTGGGCACACGGAGAAGGACTATTAGCAGAAGAAAAGTATCTGATAGAAAAGTATTTAAGCAAAGACAAAAAAACAATTGAAGCAGGCACTGGTGGTGGAAGAATTTTATTATCAATGAAAAAGTTGGGTTTCACATTTCTACAAGGTTATGATTTCTTGCCAAAATTTATTGAGCAGGCGAGACAAAAAGATCCTAATAGTAGTATTTGCTTTGAAGTAGAAAATGCTATTGCTTTAAGTTACGAAGATTGTAGTTTTAAGCAGATACTATACCTACAGCAAATAATTTGCTCGATAGAGAAAGAAGAGGAAAGATTAAAAGCGGTAAAAGAAGCTTATCGTATTCTCCAAAATGGTGGAATTGCACTATTTTCCTTCCTAAGTTTTGAAGCTAGATCTAGAAAACCAATGTACATAATGTATTTAGCATATTTAACTGTAGTCAGAGGTGTATTGAGAAGAAAACGAAAACGCTCAATTCAGGAGTTGCCATATTTGAAGCATGGTGGCAAGCCTAACTTTTTTGCACTACTTGATCATGCTCCTTATCTGTATTGGTATAAAACAGAAGAGGCTCACCAGCTATTGAAACAAGCGGGATTTGAAATAGTTGCCATTGGTTCAGATTACCAAATTAGCCAAGGAAAGATGCATATATCTCCCGAAACTTTAAAGAATGAGCCAACTCAAGAAATAATGTATTTTGTTTGTAAAAAATAAAACATATAGGCTTGGCTCATAATGGAGGATAAATAGTAAGACTAGTAAATTAGAACAATGGGTAAACCAATTCTCCTTTCAACTCCTCACATGGGCGATCGCGAACTTGAATTCGTGAAAGAAGCCTTTGACACTAACTGGATTGCTCCCGTAGGCCCCCATGTAGATGCTTTCGAGCAGGAATTTTGTCAAGTCACTGGTGCTAGCTATGCAGCTGCGGTGAGTTCTGGGACGGCAGCGATACATTTAGCCTTGCTGTTGATTGGTGTCAAACCTGGAGATGAAGTATTTTGCTCCACGCTGACCTTTGCGGCGACAGCTAACCCCATTGCTTATCTAGGGGCAAAACCAGTATTTATTGATAGCGATCGCCTTTCTTGGAATATGAATCCCGATTTGTTACAAGAAGCCTTAGCACACCGCGCCCGGATTGGGAAATTACCGAAAGCAGTTGTGTTGGTGCATCTGTATGGTCAAAGTGCTGACATTGCTCCGATTCTCAAAGCTTGCAATCAATATCATATTCCCTTAATTGAAGACGCAGCCGAAGCTTTAGGGGCTACCTATAAGGGGCGTACCCCCGGAACCTTCGGTCATATTGGCATTTACTCATTCAATGGTAATAAAATTATCACCACTTCTGGTGGTGGGATGTTGGTGTCTGATGACTCAGAATTGGTAGCGAAAGCTCGTTTCTTGGCAACTCAAGCCCGCGATCCCGCACCCCATTACCAACACTCCACCATTGGCTACAACTACCGCCTTAGCAACGTTTTAGCTGGGATTGGTCGCGGTCAATTGCTGGTTTTGCAGGAGCGAGTGCAAGCGAGACGACGCAACTTTAAAGTTTACCACCAGGCTTTAGGAACTCTCCCAGGAATAGCATTCATGCCAGAAGCAGATTTCGGAAAAGCAACTCGCTGGTTAACTTGTCTAACAATTGACCCAATAGCCTTTGGTGCAGATCGGGAGCAAGTACGATTAGCACTCGCCCAACAGCAAATTGAAGCCCGCCCCGTATGGAAACCTTTACATCTACAGCCGGCGTTTGCTGGTTGTGAATCTATTGGTGGTGCTGTAGCCGAAGATTTATTTGCACATGGTTTGTGCTTACCTTCTGGTTCTAATTTAACAGACGCAGATTTAGAGCGGGTAATTGATGCGATCGCTAAAGCACACAACAGCAATTGAACTATTTGTTGATCAAACCATATTTAATTTTGTAGGCTGTATCAAAATTATACTAATCAATCATATTAATTAATGGCATCTCCAAATCATTGAGAAGCAACAAGATTCTTGATTTATTCAGGAAATTGTGATTCTACTTATCACAAGTATTACAACTCTAGTAAGATAAATATATCTAATATAATTAGACAATAAAAAATAAATTTATGGAATCAACAGAATCACAAGCCACTACCTTTACATTAGATAAATACTGGCAAATACTAAAACGTCGTTGGATACCAGGCTTGAGAGTTTTTATCCCAGTTTTTTGCTTGTCTGTACTTGTTTCTTTTTTGAAAAAACCTGTTTATGAAACGGAAGGAAAGATATCCTTTCAAAGGACAAATACTATCTCTTCATTGACAGGAGTAGGAACAGAAATAGGAAAGTTAGAAACAGTTGCACAGGATCAAAAAACTAATCCTTTAAATACAGAATCAGAAATTCTCCGGTCTTTCCCCCTTGTGCAACAAACCATATCAAAACTTAATTTAAAGGATAATAAAGGAGTAACTTTAAGAACAGAAGCATTTTTGAAAAACCTTTCTGTAAAGGATATTAAGGGAGCAGATGTCCTACAAGTTTCCTACAGAGATGAGAACCCTAAAATAGCAGCAGAGGTAGTTAATGCTGTCATCAATACCTATTTAGAACATAACGTATCTTCTCGGAGAAAAGAAGCTGCTGCTGCCCGTGTATTTTTAGAAAAACAGTTACCAACTGCCGAATTAATTGTCAGAAAAGCAGAAGCTGAACTGGCAGAATTCAAAGATAAAAATAAAATTGTTTCCCTACAAGAAGAAGCAACTAAGTCCCTGGAATTAATTCAAGATTGGCAAAGACAGCTTGGTGACGCTCAATCTCAAATTGCTAATCTTAGTGCTCAATCTGAAGAGATTCGTCAACAATTGAGTCAGAATCCTCAGCAAGCAGTAGCTATGGCTTCTATTAGTCAATCTTCTGGGGTACAAGATATTCTCAAAGAAATCCAACAGTTAGAATCTCAAATTGCTGCTCGGCGGACTGTCTTGAGAGATAGACATCCTGAAATTATTAACTTACAAGAAAAGTTAAAGACTTTAAATGAAATTCTCCAACGGCGAGTTCAGCGAATTGTAGGGGTGAACCTACCACAAGCTAATAGTAATTTGCAGGCAGGAGCGCTACAGCAACAGTTAGCAGGAGAACTTGTCAGATTAGAATCGACTCGTAAGGGTTTAATCAGTCAGGTAGCAACGTTATCGAACTTACAAGCAACTCATAAGCAAAGGCTGAATACTATACCCCGATTAGAGCAGCAACAGCGCCAGTTAGAACGTAAAGTCCAAGCATCTCAATCTACCTATTTGGTGCTGCTACAAAAGCTGCAAGAGAGCCGTTTAGCAGAAAGTCAAAAGCTAGGTAACGCCAGTTTAGTATCGGAAGCCCAAGTTCCTGACAAACCTATTTCTTCCCCTATGGTCTCATATCTGAGTGCAGGGTTACTAGCTGCTTTGGCTGCTCTAGGAACCATGTATATTTTGGAAATCAGAGATAAATCAATCAAGACAGTTGATGAGGCTAAGGACTTACTAGGGTTTACTTTGTTAGGAGTAATTCCAGCTTTTAGTAAGTCAAAAAATTACGTTAGCAGTAACGAAGAGGCCGAATTATCCACTTCAAGGTTAATTGTCAGAGATATTCCCCGCTCGCCAATTAGTGAAGCCTACCGGATGCTGCGGGCGAATTTGAAATTTATGAGCGCTGATAAAGAATTAAAGGTAATTGTGATTACAAGTTCCATCCCTGGAGAAGGTAAATCAACAGTAGCTACAAATTTAGCTTTAGCAATGGCTCAGATGGAGCGACGGGTATTGTTAGTCGATGGAGATTTGCACCGCCCAGTACAGCATCAAATTTGGAACTTAACTAATAGTCAAGGTTTGAGTAATCTTATTGTTGGTCAGGCTGAGACCAGGACAGTAGCCAAAAAAGTCATGGATAATTTGGATGTACTGACTGCTGGTGTCATACCTCCCTCACCCGCATCTCTCCTAGACTCAAAACGTATGGCGGCGTTAATTAAGAATTTCGCTATCAACTACGATTTTGTAATTATTGATACTCCTTCACTTAATGTTGCAGCCGACGCGGCTACTTTAGGTCAGATGGCTGATGGTGTCTTGTTCATAGTGCGTCCTGGGGTAGTTGATTCTGTTCATGCTACTGCTGCTTGCGAGATTTTAGAAAAATCTGGACAGAATGTCCTGGGTCAAGTTGTGAACGCAGTTATTACTCAAAATGAAAGCCATAGTTACTACTACTTCACAGATGAAAGTAAATCTCAAGAGCATCCTGTGGCTACAACTCGGAAGCGAGAACCAGTAGGCTTTGATGATTGGCGTTAATTGAGTTCGTAATTAAACAAAAAAGCCCGCAATAGCGGGCTTACACACAACAAAACTATGAACTACGAAAACTCGATTTAGGCGAAATAAGTCATTTCCGCCTCTAATTGGCGAATCAGCTTGTCATCACCCTTGGCTCTGGCTACTTGCAAGCGATGTTCTAGGCTTCTTTGAATATTCTGTTTATGAGCTTCTTGTGCTTTTTGGATAGCTTGTACTCTGTTGTTGCTCATAGTAATTACCCCTTTAAGTTGTTTTAAGTAAGTCGGTGGGAAAAAACAAAACTAAGTTAAGAAAGATAAACAAAGCTATGGTCCTCTTCCCTCCTGCCTTGTCATAACGATAATTTTCAACACTGAGCTACTTATTATGTTTTGTAATCCTAACATATCATATAAATTTGGTAGCACTGGCTACAGAAAAATATGTCTTAATATAGTTTTTTGAGCTAGAACTATGTCTGAGCAGCAGATGGGTCAAGGGCAACTCCTCACCTTAATTAGCGATTTTGGCGATCGCGATGTGTATGTAGGTGTGATGAAAGGAGCGATCGCTCAAATCAACCCCAGACTAACGGTGGTAGACTTAACCCATCACATACCACCACAAAGTATAGCTGCGGCTAGGTTTTGTCTGATACATGCTTACCCCTACTTCCCTGAGGGTACTGTGCATGTAGCGGTGGTAGATCCAGGCGTGGGAAGTATGCGACGGGCGATCGCGGTAGAATTTGCTCAAGGATTTTTGGTAGGGCCGGATAATGGCATATTTAGTGGGGTACTCAGCCAAAGTCCGGCGATTAGGGCGGTTCAACTGACAAATCCTGATCATTGGAGAACTCCCCAACCAAGTAAAACTTTTCACGGGCGGGATATTTTTGTACCAGTGGGAGCGCATTTAGCTAGTGGAATCACCCTCAAACAGCTAGGACAAGAAATTGATCCTTTAACTTTGGTAACTCTAGATATACCTGATTATCAAGAAACCACAACTGGCGTAGTGGGTTGCATTCAATATATTGATCACTTTGGCAACTTAGTCAGCAACATTCCAGGGAGTTACGTACAAGGCAAAACCTGGTATGTGCAAGCTGCGGGGTTGAGGATACCGGGGTATGTAACTTACAGTGATGTTGAAGTTGGCGCGATTATCGCCTTAGTTGGTAGTCATGGCTGCGTAGAAATTGCCGTCAATAATGGAAATGCTCACTCACGGTTACAAATTAATTTGCAAGACACTTTACAAGTCTTTTTTTGAGGGAGTCAGAAGAGCGATTTCCTCTAGGTATTAATTCCTCCATCTAAAGAACTATTACACTTCATTGCAAATTAAAAAGCCTGTGAAACCGACGTGATAGGTTTTAGTGATGTGAACAAACAGCACAACACTAAGAAAGGAGAACACAGTCGCAATGGAATCAAATTTCTTAACGAGCAATAGTGTAGCAAGTGCAGCCAACGAAGATTTTAGTGAATATGTTGCCCATCTCCAGCTACACATGACTCTGCAAGCTCGCAATCTGGTTCCAACCTTGAAACAGACCCAAGAAGGTAGTCGAGAAGAGTTACTCCATCAAACTCAAGCTCACTTTGAAAAGCTAATTTCTCGCCAAGGGCTGTAGAATATACAAATTTTCATCTAATTACACATAAAATAAAAGCAGGCTATGATTGGGTCAACACCAATGGTGTTCCCACAAAGTCTGCTTTTTTCGTCCTCATTTAAGTATCTGGTTACGAAAATCACTCTTTTGGAGCAATAGCAAGCCACGGAAAACCGTTAAAATTGTTATTGCAACAACTACTCAGCAAGAGCAGTTAGTTAAGGCTCAATGGCGGCTCGAATCAAAATGACTTCATTATTTCCAAGAAATCTCAGCGTTGTCATCCGACCAGTCCAATACCGGGATCTGGACGATATTGAGCGCCTTACTCAAGAGTCATTTGCAGCCCTGAATCCCAAGGGTACTTGTTTTGCTATCCGCCAGATGCAATGGCTGCGTCGCTGGTATGGGTTCATCAAATGCTTGAGTTGGTTTCCCAACCCGTTACAGTACTTATTCTCTTCCTACGTAGCAGAACAGGGCCGTGTGCTACTAGGAATGATTCAAGTGTCACCGTTTAACCGGACGCGCAGTACTTGGCGCATTGATAAGGTGATGCTAGACCGTAGTGCTGATAAACAAGGAATTGGCTCCCAACTAATGCGCCATTGCTTCGAGTCGATCTTAGAAGCGCGCACGTGGATATTAGAAGTAAATGTTAACGACAAAGAAGCCCTAGCACTGTATCGGCAAAATGGCTTTCAGCGCCTAGCAGAAATAACCTACTGGGAAATCACCCCAGAGTTGTTGTCTGAATTAGCACAAGCAGAGCCAGACCTACCCAATCTTTTGCCAGTCAGTAATGCCGATGCTCAGTTACTCTATCAATTAGATACGGCATCCATGCCGCCTTTAGTGCGTCAGGTGTTTGATCGCAACACCCGTGACTTCAAAACTAGTTTGTTTGGTGTTTTAACTGACGCTGTGAAACAGTGGGTGACGAAAACAGAAGTAGTATGTGGCTATGTGTTTGAACCCCAGCGCAAAGCGGCGATCGGACATTTTCAGGTGCAACTTGACCGCAAGGGTATTGCTCCCCACGTAGCAACGCTGACTGTTCACCCTGCGTACACTTGGCTGTATCCAGAATTACTATCTCAACTAGCTCGCATTGCCCAAGATTTTCCGCAGCAAGGGTTGCAACTAGCTTCTTCGGACTATCAGCCAGAACGAGAAGAGTATTTAGAGCGCATTGGCGCCAATCGCATCGAACATACCTTAATTATGTCCCGCTCAGTTTGGCACAAGTTACGGGAGTCGAAGTTTGTTTCCTTAGAAGGGATTCAGTGGCCGGAAGTATTGCAAGGTCTCCAACCGGCTCGTAAACCGATTCCGGGTGGGATGTCATGGGTACAGCAAGTACAACAATCATCGCCAGAGAGATCAGCACCACCCAAGTCGGAACCGATGAACTTTGGATGCAAAAACTGTAACATTGAAGCATCTGGTCAGTCTGACTCAGCAGAACCACAGCAGGAGAAATAGTGTGACACCCCAGGAGCAATCAAAACAGTTGATTTCAGCGTTAGGATTAGATTTTGGTCGCAAGCGGATTGGTGTTGCAGGGTGTGATCGCACAGGTTTGATTGCCACGGGTATTACTACAATAGAACGTGCTTCTTTTGAGCAAGATATCGAGCAGCTACGCCAGCTAGTAGATGAGCGCCAGGTAGAAGTACTAGTTTTTGGTTTACCTTATTCCATGGACGGCTCTTTAGGGTTTCAGGCGCGTCAAGTGCAAAAGTTTGCTACTAGAGTTGCTAAAGCGCTACAACTACCTTTGGAATACGTGGATGAGCGATTAACTTCATTTCAAGCAGAACAACTGCTAAAAGCCGAAAATCGCTCTCCATCAAGACACAAAGCCTTAATAGACCGGAAAGCAGCAGCTTTAATTTTGCAACAATGGCTAGATGCTCGGCGTGGTCAATCTTATAGCCCAGTGGTAGCTGTTGAGTATTGATACCTTTTAACATGATATTCTGAAAACTATTACCCAGCAGTTGTATTTATCTCTAAAGCTATTTGTGTGGCATTACCTGTCATTAAATAACAAAGAGATATCCCAAATAGCTGGTCTTTATAAAGTTCCACAACTTGGCTATGTTTTCCTCACAATTTCCGGAAGAAAATGATCGCGCTCATGCGGGTTCCATCACTTTGACCGACGACAAAGGGCGGAATCTGGAATGTTATATTGAGCATTCCCTCGCAGTAGATGGGCAAGAATACGTATTACTGCTTCCTGTTGACTCACCTGTAGAGATTTTTGCTTGGCAAGGTGAAGACGAAGACGAAGAAGCTGTTTTAGTAGAAGACGATGACACTATTGACAAAATCTTTGGTACAGCCCAAGCTGTTCTATCTGAGCAGAACCTGATTTTGAAAAATACTGCTTATGCTCTGACGGTTGCAGGTGAGTTACCACCTGTAGAAGAATCAGAACTGTTCACTTTAGAAATTGAAGATGACGAGGCAGAATTAGAGCCGGAGCAATTACAGCTACTCACTAGCTTCTACGATGAAGAACAGGAGTATGCCATTTATACACCCCTCGATCCATTACTGTTTTTTGCCCGGATCTCGAAAGCAGGTTTACCCGAATTACTATCTCCAGAAGAGTTTCGTAAAGTACAACCTTTGTTAGAAGAACATCTTTTTAATGAAGTTGAATGACATTAAAAATTAAAAAGTTACATTTTTAAATTTTTAATTATAATCACAGTGGTAGTGGAAGATTAAAATCATTGCCGCTAAAGTATGTTATTTGGGGAAATTGGGGATAGGGAAGACCCCCGTTATCGCAAGTTTCGTCGGGTTTCCCAGCCATTTGCTCATCTTGGCTCGTAGCCATTCCAGAGCAAGTGGTGTCATAGGGAATAAGCAATAGCTATTCCCCGATCACCCCTAGAACATACCTTAAAAAATACTAAGCACCTGTTGCCAAAATCCATCAGGAACAGCAATAGTTATTAGTCATTAGTCATTCGTCGTTTGTAATGAATACTGACTTTTGACTTTTGACCTTTAACTCTTAACTCTTCACTATGGCCTGGAACAATCTCTTACAGCCTGATTTGATTTTGAGAGGTTCAGTTTTGAACCTGTCCCCAGACATTATCCAGCGATATCAGCTCAAGGGGCTGGTGTTGGATGTGGATGAAACCCTAGTACCCATTACAGTAGGAGCAGCTTCACTAGAGCTACGACAGTGGGTAGAGCAAATTCGCGCCTGCACTGCATTGTGGTTGGTGAGTAATAACCTGAGTGAAGCGCGTATTGGGGGAATTGCTAGATCGCTCAATTTGCCTTACTACCTGAGTGCAGCCAAGCCATCACGACGTAAAATCAGGGCTGCACTCAAAGCAATGGATCTACCATCTCACCAAGTGGGAATGGTGGGCGATCGCTTATTTACCGATGTCTTAGCGGGGAATCGCTTAGGAATGTTTACCATTCTAGTTGAACCGATTATGCATCCCGATGCTGTAATGCGATCGCATCCCATCCGCAATTTTGAAGTTTTGGTATCTGAAATCCTGGGAGCCACAATTAGAGCTAAACACAAGAAGATTCGCAAAAATTAATAAATCGTCACCAAGGTAAATCTAAAGAAATAATTAAGGAATTTTAGTTGAGTACAAAAATCGGGGATCATGAGTATTAATAACATGGGGTCAGCCAATTAAAGACCCTAGCCAATAAAAAGCACATATAAATTCGTAAAGCGTCAGCCTTCACTTATAGAGGGGTGGCGCTTTACAATTTTTGTAGTCATTTGTCCCTTGTTGGTAAGCTGATGTGCATTCATCCGATGAAGACTGTCATTAGTCATTTGTCCCTTGTCCCTTGTCCTTTGTGAAATCCTCACTGGTGGTTATGCAATTTAGATGTGTTTTAGCTTAACTAATAGGCATTGTCAGAAAGACATCATACAAAGCATTCACAGTTTGAGCAAAGTCCTACACCAATGAAAATAATTTCCCCCATGACAAATAACAAATGACAAATGACCAAAACAATCGTCGTCAAAATCGGCACATCTAGCCTGACTCAACCAGAAACTGGCAAACTGGCACTTTCTACCATTGCGAACTTAGCAGAAACACTAGCAGACTTAAGGCATAAAGGACATCGGGTAATCTTGGTTTCCTCTGGTGCGGTGGGAGTCGGTTGTGCGCGATTGGGCTTAACTGAACGCCCCAAAGCGATCGCACTCAAGCAAGCAGTAGCCGCCGTGGGACAAGGTAGATTAATGCGGGTATACGACGATTTATTTACCACCCTGCAACAGCCAATTGCTCAGGTTTTGTTGACTCGCAGCGACTTGGTACAGCGCAGCCGCTATCTCAACATCAACAATACCTTTCAAGAACTGCTGGGACTGGGAGTGATTCCTGTGGTCAATGAAAACGATACAGTAGCAGTAGACGAACTGAAATTTGGCGACAACGATACACTCTCAGCATTGGTTGCTAGCCTAGTAGAAGCAGATTGGCTATTTTTGCTCACCGATGTAGACAGGCTGTACTCCGCCGATCCTCGTTCCGTACCCGATGCCCAACCCATCGCCTTGGTAAGTAGCATTAAGGAATTAGCAGCATTACAAATCCAAACAGGTGCTCAAGGCTCACAATGGGGAACTGGCGGCATGTTTACCAAAATTTCGGCGGCGAGAATTGCCACGGCGGCTGGAGTGCGTACCGTGATTACCGAAGGCAAATATCCGCGCAATATAGAAAAAATTTTACAAGGCGAACCACTAGGAACACACTTTGAACCCCAACCGGAACCGACATCAGCCAGGAAACGCTGGATAGCTTACGGTCTTGTGCCTACGGGAAAATTATATTTAGATATGGGTGCGATCGCTGCTATTTCCCAAGCAGGAAAATCATTATTAGCAGCTGGAATTAAAGCCGTAGAAGGAGAATTTGATCCCCAAGAAGCAGTGCAACTTTGTGATAGCAACGGTGATGAAATAGCCAGAGGCTTAGTAAATTACAGCAGCGAAGAACTGCAAAAAATTCGCGGCTGTCACTCACGGGAAATTCCGACAATTTTGGGTTATGCAGGTGCGGAAACCGTAGTTCACCGGGATAATTTAGTTTTGACTTAGAGTATGGAGATGAAGACCAGTCAATTCCTGCACCATCCTTGATCGCTGCTAAATATATCGCACTTGATTTTGCATCTCATCTGAAGTCAACTGATTGAGAATGGCGAGTGGCCGCTGTGCAATCTCTTGAAGGGAACGACGAACAGCAAAAATTACACCATAATGTATCTGTCCTGAATCAAAATAAGTCTGTACAAGTTCTTCAAAGTCAGTTCTATTGTGAGTCACCAACGTTCTTGCTTGACTTATAGCATACAAAGGTGTGGGATTGAGGGGCGTATTCTCATCGGCAGGGTGATCGCCAGTGTTACCCAACAGCCACGTACCCGTTGTGTAGATGAATGGTTTATCCGTTCCCTCTAGTGCATTGAGAAATATCTCTACTGCTGCCTTCTCGGTGCTTGCCATTTGTGCATCTCCTGTAGAGGCAGCATGGATGACGGCATCAACCTGTGACGCTACCTACGCCAATGTGTGCGGCAGGTGCAAATCTCCTAAAAGCGCACGTACTCCCAGCGCCTCCAGCTTTTGTGCGGCTGCATCCGAGCAGGCTAACCCCGTCACACGATGAATAGATCATCTACCTCGATTCCTGCATCACTGAAATTTTAGTATTAGATTTTACAAATTATCTTGCATAATTGAAGATAGCCTATTCTTGCAAGAGTATTTCACCCTCGATGGTTCTTGGTAGACTGGTAGTAGCGCTGTGTGCCTCATTCTATGCCCGTCAAAACTTTTTCACGCTACGTGACCAGTAACTCTGAGATTTTAAGCGGAGAGCCAATTATTATAGGCACTCGGACATCTGTTCGTGCCATTGTTGGTTTGTGGCGGTTAGGCATTATGCCAGAAGAAATTTTGAGCCATTTACCTCATTTAACGCTAGCGCAAGTGTTTGATGCTTTGAGCTTCTATCTCGACCATCAAGCAGAAATTAATGAGTATATTGAGCGAAACCAAGTTCCTCATGAGCTAGTTCATTCATCTGTGAAAGCCGCATTGGGTGAACTGTGACAACTTTTGCCGCACTTTACACAGATGAGGATATGTCAGCACTAGTTGCCACACTTTTGCGTTCCCGTGGTTTGGATGTTACAACCGTCCCTGAGCAAGTAACCCTAGGCAAAACAGATAGGGAGCAACTTGAATTTGCCGCTTCTATTGGAAGATGCATCTTGACTCATAACCGAGTTGACTTTGAACGGTTGCATCTTCATTCATTACATGTAAGAGGATAAACAGCATTCTGGAATTATTGTAGTACCTCAGAAAAATGCCTATGAAGTTGCACAAAGAATTGGTATTTTGGTGAGTGCGTTGACAGTTGAGGAAATTAGAAATCAATTACTGTACGCCTAAATTTCTAAAAATTATCTGATTCTGAGTCAGACATCACTACAAACAACTCATCTGTGCCAACGCCACCGCACCCCACAACGGCGCATCATCACCCAACGCTGCCGGAGCAATGGCAAAATCTACTTCTGGTAACGCCGTCTCCCTCGCCGTCTGCTTCACCACCTCCCACCAGCGATTTCCCGCCTTCGTCACACTTCCACCCAAGACAAATAATTGCGGGTTTACCAAATTTGCCACATTCCCGATCCCTACACCCAAACCCCAAGCACCACGATATAAAATTTCCTGAGCCAAGTCATCCCCAGCCGCCGCCGCTTCACTCACTACCTTCCCCGTCACCAACTCCAAATTCTCACCTACCAAACTCCTAACTCTCTTTCCTCTTTGCGGTTCGTTTTCCAACCTTTCCCGCACATCCTGCGCCATATAAGGCCCCGACGCCAACCTTTCCACACATCCCCGTTTCCCACACAAACACACGGGCCCAGCTGGATCTACAACCATATGTCCAATCTCACCAGCCATCCCACCTGTACCCCGCCAAGGCTGACCGTTGAGTATCCAACCACCACCCACACCAGTACTGACGGTGATGTAAAATAAGCTATCATAGCCCTGCCCAGCACCAAAACGATATTCACCCAAGGCGGCAACATTGGCATCATTGTCTACACTGGTAGAAATGCCAAACTCGGTTTCTAGCAAATCTTTGAGGGGGATATTTTCCCAGCCAGAGACGTGATGAGACAGTCGCACTGTTCCCGTGGTAGCATCAACAGGCCCGCCAAAGCTGACACCAATTGCTGCTGGTTTTTTACCTTGTAGCAAAGAGTGAATGAGCGATCGCATAATTTCTAAGTCAGTGTGAGCATCTGTATCCATTGGTGAGAGGCGACGTTCATAACCCAACCAATCCCTAGAACCGAGATTAACTAACGCCGCCGCCAGTTTCGTACCGCCAAAATCCAGCGCTAAGATTAATGTCATAAATAGCGGAGTACTCCCAAATAATATGTAATAATTTATGGCTATTGAGAAATTTTATTGTTTATATTGGAATAATCAATACTAGTTTTACCTAACTATCTGAGCTATTAAAGCTTTATGAGCCTAAATTCAACTAGTATTAGTATACGCTGAAACTAAATGAGTATTATTTACACATAAACTCCCGTAACTGGGTTGTTTGTATAATATTATCTCTACCAAAGGGGGTGTGGCGATCGCTAATTAAAATGCTATTTTATTGATAATTATTTGCAATATACTCTAAAAAAGGGAGTCACTTTTGAGCAGGGATGACTAAATCATGCTTTTGCAGTGTATTTCCAAAAAGAGATTAACTTGTAGACCATCTGTATAGCTTGAAGTCTAGAAACTGAGCCGATTAATGACTGCATAAATGATTTTATGGAGAATTTAAATATGTATGATGATCTGAGAGCTAATTACGGGTGTAATATAAGCTACTTTACCTGGTAAAGTTTTTCAACGCTTGATTCTTTTTTTGTCATCTAATGCTGCTAAATAAATGATTTTAGCAATTTAATACCTATCAATTGTTAGATGAATATAGATAAAAAAATAACTTTCTTAGTACTGAATAAGCTCACCAGCGATCGCCTTTGTATATTGTGGAGGATTTAATTAACCGGAAAGACCTCAAATAGGAATGAATATTATGAAGTGAGTCCCTAATTTGAAAAAAGGAAATCTATAATATAGTTTCTTTTGATTACCTTCATGAGGAGATATTGTATCTCGGAACACAACTTTAGGACATCATGCCCTTGTTTATAAAATAAATACATGAGTCAAGCTAGATGAATACTTTTTTTTGTGCTGATAATTCCAGAGAAGTAGGAGAAAGTCTGATTGGTAGCGCTACCAATTACGAGACTTATATTTTAATTGAATGTCCGCCACCTTGGACATCAGAGGCTTTTAATTCTAGATGGGTACCAAATAGTTTAAGAAATCTAGTAGAAGAAGTAAAACGGAATAGATTACCAGTTAGATTTCTCTTAATTGCTAATGATCAATCACATAAAACAGATCATACAACTCTTTTGATATACCAAAAACAAGAGGGACTGAGCGATGGATACCGTAAACATGAGTTAAAGCTAGCGAATATCGAGCAAGTAGCAGGAGTTGTGAAAAAGTTTTTATGGGGAACAATACCTAATTGTGAACTAGATACAAGCTTTACAAGAGATATTTTAATTTGTACTCACGGCAGTCATGATAAATGTTGTGCTAAATATGGTAATTCCTTTTATTTTCAGGCTATAGATATTATTGCTAATTTGAGCTTAGATCATGTCCGGATTTGGAGATCTAGCCATATTGGTGGACATAGATTTGCGCCAACAGCTATAGATTTACCAGCAGGAAGATACTACGGTGCTCTTGACCAAGATTCATTTAGTGCTATTTTGACTAGAACTGGAGATATTCAGTGTTTTAACCGAGTCTACCGAGGTTGGGGAATTTTGCCGACTGCGATGCAGATTTTAGAAAAGGAACTAATTATGCGTCACGGATGGGATTGGTTGAATTATAAAATAGCAGGTAAGATTCTAGAGCAAAGTTTAGATAACAACACAATACTAGCTGAGTTAACTTTTGAAAACCCCTCTGGTGGACTATACGCTTACCAAGCGAAATTGGTCAAAGATGCAGCTAAAACACTAGAAATCAAGAGTTCATGTAATGCTGAAAAAGCATCAACAGTCTTGAAATATACAGTTGTGAGTCTCTGTTTAACCTCGAAAAAGGTTGTCAGTTATAGTGCATAATGGGGGGCTGAGATCAATCTAAAATTTTGCCCTAATTGTCTTAATAGCTCTACAGCTAAAGTCAGCTAAAAGCTTAATGGCAAGATTTCAACACTTTTGATAGCGCATTCCTGGGAGTTGGGAGACTAAACCCATGAGTTCCAACTGTAATAAAGCGCTGGAAACTAAACCAGCCGCCATACTTGTTTGTTGAACAATTACATCGAAAGACACAGTTTCAACGGCTAATACATCCATTACCTGTTGCAGTTCTGGCGATAAATTGGGCAAACTTAACTGCTGCGGTGACGAAGACTCTTCAACAGTATCCAGTTGCGGAATTGCGCCTAACATTTTTAACAGTTCATCTAGTTCTTTGAGAATATAAGAAGCGCCTTGAGAGAGTAATTTTAAACATCCTTGGGATGGATGATCATCAATTTTTCCGGGTAATGCATAGACATCACGTCCGAAGTCATTGGCGTAGTTAGCTGTAATCAATGCACCCGATTTCAATGGCGCTTCCATTACTAAAATGGCACGACTCCAACCTGCAATAATCCGATTACGTCGGGGAAAGTGAGTGCGATCAGGTGGAGTTTTGGCGGGATGCTCACTCACGACTAATCCAGACGTTAAGATTTGCTTGTACAAATCCCGATTTTTGTGGGGATAGATGATATCTACACCTGTACCTAAAACTGCGATTGTGCGTCCACCAGCTTTCATCGCCGCCGAGTGGCTTTCAGTGTCAATTCCCTCGGCCATACCAGAGACAACTGTAAAACCGTTTTTAGCCAAGGCTGTGCTAATTTGACGAGTCCAACGGATACCATAATCTGAAGGTTGACGGGTACCAACAATACCAACCAGGGGCTTATTTCCGAGGTTTTCTTGCAGATCAACTTCTCCGCGATAGTACAAAGTTGGGGGAGGAGAGGGAGTTTCCAGCAGCAGGCGGGGATAATCTGCATCTGCTGGTGTCCAAAAATGGGGATTTTCTTGCTGGTGCTTGGTGAGTATTTGTTGAGGATGCAGAAGCGATCGCTGTTTGACTACCTTCTCTAATGTCTGCAAGCCAAAGCCTTCTACTTGTCCCAATTCAGCCGCAGTCGCATTCCAAGCGATCGCTAGTGTACCAAAATGCTGGTGCAAACGTCGCAGCAATACAGGCCCAACGCCAGAAATTTGCGCCCATGCTAGCCAATACGCCCGTTCTTCTATCACTTGTTCATCCTCACACCTGCTGGTTTGAGTATGCCCAAATTTGCTTGATTTATGTAGATGAGGGGCGGGAATCAAGTGCAGGACTTACCAAAAAAAAGCGATCGCTTACAATTAGAGTTACTGCTACTACTAGTAGTCTGTCAAGATAAAAATGATGAACTGTAGTGCGGGCATCTTGCCCGCGTGAGCGAGACTAGTAGCCTGTCAAGATAAAAATAATGGACTGTAGTGCGAGCATCTTGCCCGCGTGAGCGAGACTAGTAGCCTGTCAAGATAAAAATAATGGACTGTAGTGCGAGCATCTTGCCCGCGTGAGCGAGACGCTCACACTACCAAAAATCCCTCAAAACAAAATTGACAGACTACTACTGCAAAAATCCATGCAAATCGTTCTCCCACCTGATACTATTTCACTTTAATAATCATACTAATACGTTGGAGAGGGCGCGGAGACCGCGCCCCTACGAAAAATCTATGTGTATCAAGATTTCGGTGAATTGGTATGAAGTAGAAGCCTTGGTACAACGCCAACTCATTAGTGGTAAGTATCAGAACGCGATCAACGTTATTCTTGCAGGCGTAAAACTTTTGGAACAGCAAGAAGACATCTATCAGGGACAACTGCAAAACCTACAACAAGAAGCGCGTATTGGGTGGGAAGCATCCCAGAAGGGCGAAGTCGTATATGGCTTGACTGCAATGGCTTAAATTCGCGCCAATGTGCGTTCGCGCTACGGTGTTTCAGAGGAAACATGACCCCACAATTTCGCCTCACCGAACCCGCCATTCAAGATATCGAGCAGATTGCAGATTACATTGCTAAACAATCTGGCTTGGCTCAGTCTGAGATTTTTTTGAGTAAGCTTGAGGCTAAATTTGCTGAAATTGCTCATTTTTCTGGTCTTGGACGACCAAGTGATGAGATTTTACCTGGTATCCGTAGTCTCTCGATAGACAATTACCTCATCCTATATGTGCTCATAGGGCAAGATGTGGAAATTTTTCGTGTTGTCAGTGGCTATCGAGATTTAACAGCCCTATTCTACGACTCTGATTCTAGATACATACCTGAAATCTGTGCTTAATGTTTTCCTTTCAAATAAGCAAACACGGACTTATCGCCAATATCAGCCGGAATATCTTGGACTGACTTACGCAGGGCAAAAACTAAAAACAAAATTGCCCAAAGGCCTAATAAAAACTCTTCCCACTGAGTTGGTAGAATTCCTACCAAGTGTCCCAATAACAACAATGGTACGGTTACAGTTAATATTTTAGTTTCCAGGCGATCAAAGCAAAAAGCTTCTTTGAAATAAATACCTGTCAAAGCCGCGAAGCTAAAACCGACTCCCAATATAGTCAGTGGTTGACTATAAATGGTGACAGCAAAAGGTTGACTATCAGCATGAGCGAATACAAACGCCGCAATACTACCAATTAGCCAGAAAGCCTGTAAAACTCGGTGTAGTAACACCATATATATGTGGATAGTCAATAAACTCACACCAAGGGCTAGGCTGAAACAAGTATACAAAGGTGTAATTGCTTGTATGGCAACCTGGCTAGGTTTCAGCAAAACTAAAGCGCTACCTATGGCAAAGCTGAGTGCAGCTACCATTAAACCAGTGCGGTAGACAATCACACCTAGGCGATCGCTCTGAGTGATGGTAAATTCGCCAAACTGACCTTGATATACTTCTGGTGCAGATACTGTTTGCGTAGTCATATTCAAAAACCGTAGTTATGATTTCCCAGTGGTCAAATCCGACTGGAATTTACTAACAGCTTTTAATATTATGAGCTATTTTTTGCATAAAGCATGGCTATGGAAAAGGTGAAATTTTGTCTCTGTTCCTGGGAGAATGTCTGCACACACCTGCTGAATTAACTGATTTATGAAATATTCCATCACCACAGGTTGCAGGGTGAAATGTACAGCAACCTCCCACCCCAGGAAATTGCTGCTGCACCGGGTTTAGAGTTACCCCTAGCATTGCCAAAAACTCATGATTCTCAACTCACCTAAAAATCATGAACATCTAAGTTTGTAGTCAGCACTTTAATACTGACTACAAACTGATAATGATTAAATTTTCAGCTTTGCTAAACCCAGATAACGGATACCTTCAGGGGAAATATCAAAACGGCAGGGTAATACTTCTAAACCCAGAGCGATCGCCTCTCGCAATAACTTACCATATACAGGGTCTGTACTATCACCAGGGGCAAATTCAGTGCAATCACCACGATTGATAAAGTAGAGCATGACTGCACGCGTTTGGGGTAACAACATAGTTAGTTCCCGCAGGTGTTTTTGTCCTCTCGTTGTCTCTGTGTCAGGAAATATTGCCAAAGTTCCTTGAGACCAAGTTGTATTTTTTACTTCTAAATAAATCGGGCGTTCTGTATCACTTCCTGTTAAGAAGAAATCCACCCGACTTTTTTTATCTTGTCCATAAACGACCTCGCCTTTGATGTAGCTATAGTTACCTAATTCTGGGAAAAGATGTTTTTCTAAAGCTAGTTTTACTACCCGATTTGGTAAAGCGGTATTCACACCTACCCAAGTGGGTTGATGATCATCAACCTGAATTAATTCTAAGGTATAGGCTAACTTGCGGAGAGGATTATCGCTTTTGGAAATCTGTACTGCACTCCCAGGAGTTGAAACCCCAGTCATTGGCCCTGTGTTGGGACAGTGTGCTATCACTACCTCCCCAGAAACCAGCTGAATATCTGCGAAAAAACGCTTGTAGCGCTTGAGCAAAATACCAGGATATAGCGGTGGGTAACGGTAGAGCCAATCAATCATTATGAATCTTGTTGCTGCTAGTAAATATTACCATCTCTACACATTCCCATAAAAATATTCTCTTTACCATAAAATGGTAAATTTTGTAGTCGTTTTTACGACCTTTTAATAAAAGGTAGCATATACTAGGTATTATAAACCTCCTAAAAAATGTCGGAGGAAAACTACATGCAAGGAGGTAAATCCTATGCAAACACTCTGGGAAGCAACGGAATTAGAATATGCCTTTCTCTTTACACTCCGAAAGGTAAATTCGATAAATCTAGCAGGTTTTAAGCCATTTTTTAATGATTTACCTAATGATCCTTACATTAAAGGTAACTATCGGTTTAGAAGATTATCTCGCTTCCTAGTTTCTGGGGAACAGTTGATTAAACTACCTCATGGCTATCTCTTTCAAAGCAAAGAATATAATCCATTATTGGGTGATATCAAAAGAGAATTTGCAGAAATAGATGATGCACTGATCGAACAGGATATTTTTAAAAATCTTGTTTTAGCATTTGTTGATTCTTGCAAACTCCACCCAGAAGCTGAAATAGGGGTGCATCAAATTAGAACTACCTGTTCACCTCACAATTTAGGTAATCCAGCACCTGAAGGTATTCATAGTGATGGTACTGATTTGATCGGTATCTTCTCTGTGGATAGAGAAAATATTCAAGGTGGAGAAACACATTTGTATAAAGCCAAGAAAGAAAAGCCTATTTTTAACAAAATTCTCCATCCAGGAGAACTTTTATTAGTTAACGACCATGAATTTTTCCACTTTACAACTCCCATTAAACCATTGACTGACGCTCAAGGAACTAGGGATGTTTTTGTGTTGACCTCTCCTAGTTTGCTTTCTGAATAAGTAGGTAAGTGCAAATAAAGCTAACTAGTGTAACCCTCAACCTACTCTACCGGAAGGCTTTACTCCTGTCTAAATCTCTTTAATCTATTGCGAAAATTTGACAATCTACAAGATACGGGGAATTGAATTTAGTCATTTCCCCGGCTTTTTTACCTGGGATAGGAAATAATCTAGCTGATAGAGGTTTATTTAGCTTGATGGCTAAAGTTGCTAGATCAGTTAATATCGCTGCAAGCTTGTCGATTGTGATGTCACCGGGAAGGGGAACTGTATCTAGTCCACAACCGCAGACTGCTGAGTATAACAATAAATTAGTGAGATCGTAGGTTTGCTCATTGGCTCTAGTGGCTAAACCGACATCTTCACAAACCGGAAGCATTAACCCAGAGTAACCACAGATTTTAACTGATACATTTTTTAATACGTGAGTTAGCATTCCGGAAATTGCTAAGGTTCCAGGTTCACCAAACTTACCATTTAAGAGTTTTTCATAAGCAAAAGCAATACTATTATTTTTATCTAAGGATGGTGCAAGTGAAGTGTCAATACCTCGATATTCGATAGTAAAATTATCAGATATTGTTTGGGCGATCGCTGCTATCTTAGCTAATTCAATTTCCAGGATTTCTTGGAGTTTTTTTGCTGCTATTTGTATATTCTCCGATTCAGAAAAAGCTTCTGTTACCAAGTCACAACACTCTAAACCAATAGCAAAAGCCCTATTACCTTCGTGATATGAGCTAGGAAAAAAGGGGATACCTGCTTGACAGTTGGCCCAAGCGCAAAAACGAAAATTCCCATAGCCATTTTCCGTTTCTTGAGAAATACGTTGAATTAGTTTTGCAGATTCCTGGATATTTTCCAAGTTAATACCAGTTTTTTGATCGCCAATTTTGCTCGAACAAAAAATCATTGATGTATTTTGATTAATGTCTGAAATTAAAGCAATATTCGCGGGTTGACTGGCATAACCAATATTGAAGAAGCCGATATCTAGACTTTGACAAACTTGTTCTATAGCTAGGATTTGATTGATAATTTCTATATTTGATAATCCAGCCAAATATTCTTCCCAGGAATTAGTAGATATTCGAGTTGTTTGTACTTCATATCCTTGGCTTTCAAACACTTCTTTGGCTCGTTGATTAAACTCAGTAGCTTGTATAATTTTTTCTATTTCTGCTGGGGATTGTAAAGAGATTCCTGTGGTGATGGTTCTAATTTTCATCTCAAATATATATACTAATTAGGTAAATCGGTGAGAAAAAACAAAACTAAGTTAAGAAAGGTAAACAAAGCTATAATCCTCTTCCCACCTGCCACCTGCCTTGTCGTAACTATAAATAATTGGTCAATCAATATATAGTAACCCCGTTAATTCAGAAAATCAGCCATCAGGACTCTTGACTTAGCACTACTAAATACGATATCAAGCCAAAGAGTATCATTCGTCGCAGTGATAGGAAGTTGGTAATCATAGGTTTTTCACGGAACACGATATGAGAGGCACAGATCCCATCGTTGCACCCGAACAAAAAGCAAGTCAGCAACTATCGACACTGCGGCGCTTTTTACAATACCTCCGTCCCTATAAAAAAGAAATTCCCATTGCGATCGCATTAGTCACAATTGGTGCCACTAGCCAAGCCATTGGGCCGTTTTTGCTTGGTTGGTCGATTGATAATCTGATCGCCCAGAGAAATTTGCCAGGATTACTCCTGATGTTGCTACTACTGGGGCTAATCTATGTCCTTGGTATTTCGGCAATTCGGGGACAGATTATGCGAGTCGGCTGGATTATGCAACGGTTGCTGGCGCAGTTGCGGCAAGATATTTTCAATAAAATCCAGAGTTTGCCACTCAGCTTTTTTGATCGCTCAGAAGCAGGTGATTTGATGAGCCGCCTGCTGAATGATGTCAATACGGTAAACCAAGCATTTGGACAAACGATTGCTCAAATGCTGGGTAATACTTTCAGTTTGGTTGGCATTGTCATTGCTATGTTCGCACTCAACTTCCAACTGGGTTTGTTGAGTAACTTGGTAGTGCCCCTGATGATTTTTACTACTAGCTTGTTTGCCCGTTGGGCAAGAGCTAGATTTCGTGTTACCCGCCAGACAATTGGCGAACTTTCTGCCAAATTAGAAGAAGATATTGGCAGTGTCCGGGAAGCCCAAGCTTTCAATCGTGTACATCTTAACATCGCCGAATTCGCCACCCTCAACGCTGCCAATCGTGATGCCAATGTGGAAGCAGTGGCTATTACGGCGGCATTTTTACCATCAATTGATTTTCTCAACACCCTTGCAACCGCAGCCGTACTAGCTTATGGCGGCTATCTTGCGGTTACAGGAGGTGCAACTGTGGGTGTGGTGACATCATTTTTACTCTATGTTCAGCAATTTTTCCGCCCCATCCAAATCCTCAGCCAGTTTTATACCCAGGCACAGTCAGCCTTTGCCGGATTAGAACGGATCTTCTTACTCTTAGATGAACCGTCTCAACTTCAAGATGCACCCGATGCTATTGATATGCCCCCCATTCAAGGCAAGGTAGCATTTGAGAATGTCACCTTTGGCTACAACCCCGATCAACTGGTGCTGAAAGGGGTGAATTTACAAGCTCTTCCGGGACAGATGGTGGCGTTAGTCGGGCCGACAGGCTCAGGAAAAAGCACGATTATTAATTTAATTTTGCGCTTCTATGATGTGTCTGGCGGTGCTTTAAAAATAGATGATATTGATGTCCGGAGTGTGACTCAAGCCAGTTTACGCCGTCAAATTGGCATTGTTTTACAAGATAATATTCTGTTTAGTGGGACTGTGGCAGAAAATATCGCTTTTGGCTCTCCACACTCCACCCAAGCCGAGATCGAAGCGGCGGCACAGATGGCCAATGTCCATGAGTTTATTACCTCTTTACCACAGGGTTACACAACACAATTAGGTGAACGGGGTGCGCCTCTAAGTCAGGGACAGCGACAACTGATCAGTATTGCTCGTGCGGTATTGATTAACCCCCGAATTCTGATTTTGGATGAAGCAACTAGCAGCATTGACACCCGTACAGAAGCGCTGGTACAAAGTGCGATCGCTCGCTTGTTGCAAGGACGGACTAGTTTTGTCATCGCCCACCGTCTCAGCACAGTTACCCAAGCCGATCAGGTGTTAGTCATTCAGCAAGGACAAATCGTTGAACGGGGTACTCATGCAGAACTGATCAACCAACAGGGTGTTTATGCCAACCTCTATGCTCTCCAACTGGGTGCAGCAGTAATCTAAATACTAATTAATTCAAAATTCATCTTGAAAAGTTGAGCTACTTGCTGGTGCGGATATCTCCTAAACCCTACGGAATAGGGTTTCTGAAGGCTCTCGTTGTGCAACTTGTTGTTCCTCAAGATGTAGTTTAAGTAAATTTGCGTATCAACTCTGGAATTACCCGGAGATACTAACAGAATTAGAGAAATCTAAATTATAAATATGCCGCCTTAACCAAGTTCACGCAACGACGCAGCACCAAATATTAACAAGACTGCTGCGTATACTTACCCAGTACCGCTATGGATAATTACAAACACTACTACGAACAGAAGTATAGTCAACAGCCGCTAAATCTCAGTCATAGAAATAGCGACAGATGCATGGTGCATAAGGGCAAACAACCGTTTTCCCCTACAATCTATGGTATAAATTCTTAATTTTGAATTTTGCGGAAATTTGCGTTGAGCAAACTTTTCAAGACGAATTTTGAATTGTAATGGAGCGCACCCTGAAAAAATTCCAGCACAGCATTGATTCTAGGTTCTGGAAGTGATCAAATTATCTACCTAAGCGGCTGGTGCAAACGCTCCTGGTGGAATAGGTACAAGTTGAGGAGTCGATAAACAGGTTCCCTGTCTGTACCAAATGCCTTCCACCTCGAAAGCCTCAAATTGAGTTGTGAGTATTGCCCAGGCTTGTTCATTTAGTCCCGCAGAGTAAGTCCAAGTGAATCGTCCCTCGGTTTGTAATCGTTGTTCCAGCGCTGCCAAATCTTCGGGTAGCCAAAAGTGGTTCATTACCCTTTGAGTGGCAATCTCTGGTGGCGTGTCCAACATATCAGCCATTGGCTGATTAATAATGATTTGCTTACGGTTATCTTGTCTGACGATGCTTACTGGACGCTCATTGTCCGCAGCTGTAACCATGCGACATAACAGATCGACTGGTATATGCAATTGGCTACAAAAGACAGCACCGCCACAACTCAAGATACTTTCGGCAGTTTCAGAAGGTGTAGGTGCTTCGGTAGATGCCATCCACCCAAAAAATTCAATTGGGTGTTTGCAGCCTCTCCAGCCTACCCGTACCTTACCTTTGATTTTTGACGCAGTCTCACTGAGAGCATCTCCGTAGCTTTGGGCCAGGTGAGTAGCATCTCGCTTCGTCGGGGCAAGGATAGAAATCCCCTCAAAGGAGATTTTATAGTTCCAGCCCGGTAGGTTCAGAGTTCTGAGAATACTCACACTCATCTTTTTTTACACCTCCAGAATCTTTATATACTTTTACACCGATAAATTCGCTCAACACGGAAAATTTTAAAGTTTTTTGCCAAATTATTTTTCGCTCTTCTTCTGGGATGGCTAAAACTGAGGTGATGATGGCGAAATCTCCCGGTGTAGGTAGCACTTCTCCTCTGGCGAGGGCTGGTAAATTTTTAACTCCGCAATGCTTCAGTTTGGTCATATTAGCTCTGACTACATCGGCAATTGTTTCTGGCGGTGTGATTTGGGATGTCAAGGAATGATAACCTGTTCTTCTAGCTATCCACTCACGAACCATCTCTTCTAGTGCGTCACTTTGAGAGACTCCCTCACGAGCACAGATGCTTTTGAACTCTCGCGCCAACTCTACTGGAACATAGCCGCTAACTTGCTTATATTCATCAGAGCGCCTTCTATCAGTCATATTGTGGTCTCCTCATTGAATATCTCTGTCTGTTTTCCATTTTCTCTCATGACATCAAAATTTCAAGATATTTTTTACTTAAGTTAAAATGTCATGATGACACATAAAAATGACAAAGGATAGTTTTCTAGACGGGGAGTTTTCAGTGTTAGTTCGGAGCTTGATGAATTCTTTAATCAAACACCATAATAATTTCAGTAATTTTACATACTTAAACAGGTAAATAAGTTCTCTGAATAATGGAATTCTCAAAACCATACGGGAGTACTTTAAGCACTTTCTCGCCCCCTATACAGCTACGGTAAAAAACAGAAAAAAACAGTTATATTGCCTAATTTATAGGCTACTAGATATCTATATAGAACAGATGTATGATCTGTAATTAATTACTCATCTCACTGCTTTGATTGAGGTGAAATACTTAATACCATCTGGCGATTTACACCAATTTAAGTAATGTTTGCGACATATAAATTCTTCGTAGGGAGATCACAATAGTGAAGGTTCAATTATCTATCTACTTTTTGCCTGCCATTGAGAGTTGTTTGTTTTAACAACGTATCCTGGGGGATTTGCCCAGTCCGCAACCAATCATCCATCTCTGGTGGTGGCTGGACGCGCTGGAGATGCGATCGCAATTCTTCTCCTTCCAACACTTCCTGTTCTAAAAGCATTTCGGCTGTTTCTGCCAATAGTTGCCGATTTTTATCTAAGATTGTCAGAGCTATGTGGTGTGCCCCATCAACAATTGCTTTCACTTCTAGGTCAATTTGTTCAGAGATTTTCGGACTCACAGCACGCCGAGGATTAGTTAACCCTTCCAAAAACTCTTGGGGAATTTTCTCAAAGGCGATCGGCCCTAATTCACTGCTCATACCATAAAGCGTGACAAATCGCTCTGCTAATTCTGTAGCTTTTTGAATATCATCACTAGCGCCTGTGGAAGCCTTACCAAAAGTCAACTCTTCAGCCGATCGCCCGCCCAAAAGGCTGACAATCCGGCCGCGAATTTCGTCTTCAGTCATCAAAAAGCGTTCTTCTTCTGGTAATTGTAGTGTATAACCCAAAGCACCCACACCACGAGGCACAACAGAGATTTTTTCTACTGTCCCCACGCCAGGCATGAGAGTACCAATCAGTGCATGACCAACTTCGTGATAGGCGACTGTTTTTTTCTCCGTTTCATTCAGCACCCGTGACTTTTTCTCTAAACCTGTTAACACCCGCTCGATTGCTTCGTTAAAATCAGCCATACTGACAGCTTCATGATTGCCACGTGCGGCTAACAATGCCGCTTCATTCACCAGGTTAGCCAAATCTGCACCAGCAAACCCTGGAGTCCGAATTGCCAATCTCGACAAATCCACATCAGGTGCTAGCTTGACATTTTTAGCATGGATTTTCAGAATCGCTTCTCGACCAATTTTATCTGGGCGATCGACGACAATTTGCCGGTCAAACCGTCCAGGGCGACGTAGCGCCAAGTCTAAAACCTCTGGGCGATTGGTTGCAGCTAAGAGAATTACCCCGGTGTTGGGATCAAAACCATCCATCTCAGAAAGCAGTTGGTTGAGAGTCTGTTCCCGCTCATCATTACCACCCATAATTGGCCCACCACCAGCCCGTGATTTACCCAAAGCATCCAATTCATCAATAAAGACAATGCAGGGCGCTTGTGACTTGGCTTGCTCAAATAAATCTCGCACCCGTGCAGCACCAATACCCACAAATAGCTCAATAAACTCCGAGCCAGAAATACTAAAGAAAGGAACCCCAGCCTCGCCAGCGATCGCTTTTGCGAGTAGTGTCTTCCCCGTTCCCGGAGGCCCCACCAACAACACACCTTTAGGAATTTTTGCCCCCAGGTGAGTATACTTGCTGGCATTCTTGAGAAAATCCACAATTTCTTGCAGTTCTACCTTCGCTTCATCAACTCCAGCCACATCATCAAATGTCACCCCCGTACTACCTTGAGAATAAATCCGAGCATTACTTTTGCCAATTGTCAAGGCTGCCGGGCCACCCATCTGACTACGGCTGAGTAAAAAGCCCCAGATACCAAAGAAAATCAACGGTGGGAGAATCCAGCTAAATAGGGTCGCAATCCAACCAGTGCGACTAGGAGGGGGTGCAGAGAACGCCACGTCATGCTGTCGCAATATTTTGGTCAATTCTAAATCAGCTGGTACTGGCGTAGTGATTAAGACTTGATTAGCTGGAGTATCAGGTTTTGTAGTGGTTGGTTCTGTTTTTAGTTGATACTCAATCCGATCAGCACTGAGAACAGCACGGCTAACTTTACCAGCTTCCACCTGAGAAATAAAATCGCTGTAAGGTACTCGTGGATAACGAGGTTCTCCAAAAATAATCAAATTTAAAAATATCAGTAATGCCAACCAGAGTATTAAACTACCGCCAATCTGCCTGGGTTCAGGTGGTTTAACAGCGTTGCGATCGCCATCAGTTTCCACTGGCATGGTAACAACTCCTTGATCTTCAAAATTGGGGTACTATGCCCTATGCCCTATTCCTTATTCCCCATTTTCAGTAATTCGCGCACTTGGGCGTCGGTAGTTTGAGAAAAGTCTTCATACCAAAGACCGATCGCACACATTCGCTCTGGCGTAATCAAACAGACTACTTCGTCTACTTGAGATTTAAATTGTTCATACACTTGAAATTCTGCAACTGGAATTGCGACTATGATCTTCTCAGGTTGTTGTTTTTGCAGTGTGGTAATGGCGGCAAGCATGGTTGAGCCGGTGGCAATACCGTCATCTACGAGAATAATGGTGTGGTTGGTAATGTCGGGTTGTGGTTGCTCACCACGATAATTGCGATCGCGTCGCTGTAATTCCCGCAATTCTTGAGTTGTAACTCTCTCAATTGTTTCAGGTTTGATGCCCAGGCTATTTACCACATCGTCATTGAGTACCCGGATACTACCGGAAGCAATTGCACCCATCGCCAGTTCTTCATGACCGGGAACACCGAGTTTTCTTACTAAACAAACATCCAATGGTGCATTCAGGGCTTTTGCAACTTCATAGGCTACTGGTACACCACCACGAGGTAAACCCAAGACCAACACATTTGCAGCACCAGCATAAGCTGTCAATTGTTTTGCTAACAGCTGTCCAGCCTCAGTGCGGTTGCGGAATCTCATGGTCATAAGTTTGGAACCTTTTGAAGTTGAGAGCGATGCATCAAATCTGCTTCAACTCATGGATCTAGATATTTTCCTCTATATGGCATTCGATTTGATTAGTGAACTAACTTGTAGAAATAGGGCATAAAGTCAGTTTTCCAAAAACAAACAAAAGTCCTATATCAGAGTTGAACCTCACCAGAACAACGAGAGCTAGCTATCTTTAGCTTTAACTTACAATGAAAACTTGAGAAAGTCGTGAGCATAACTTGTTAATTTTCCTCACTTTCCTCATATAGCAATCCTATTTCAGTTGTGAAAAATATCGGTTTTGGCTGTTGACTGTCAACGGTTAACAGTCAACAACCCTACACGTAAGATTTTACAAATCATTTAGGATTGCTATATTTGTTTCTACCTTTATCTTAGATCGATATTGAACATCGCTTCAACCGTTGTAATACTCGACATTTAGCGATGTTCTACTGTTAAACTGACGCCACTTACCATCAGCTGAGGAACTTGTCTGACATCAGGCTAAGTGTTCTGCCAAGATCATCGATGAAAATTATAATCCAGGCGATCGCGTAATTGTGCGTGGGTGATATTAAGTAAGTCGGTGGGAAAAAACAAAACTAAGTTAAGAAAGGTAAACAAAGCTATAATTCTCTTCCCTCCTGCCTTGTCATAACGATAATTTTTAACCCTGAGCTACTTATATAGAAATCCTACTTGAATCTTGCTAGATATACTGAGAAACAAACCTTTGTATGGCAAGCTTCTAGCCAATTTGGTTTTTCAGAAATCAAATATGAGTCCTATACTTGTATTTAGTTGACTTACAGATTAGTTATTAAAATTAATTTTGTTTTTTCAGATGAAGAGGAATTTCAATCACAAACTTTGTTCTATTATTTAATTTTGAATTATACCAAATGTTGCCATCATGTCTTTCTACAACTATTTTGTAACTGATATATAATCCCAGTCCTGTACCTTTTCCTGGAGGCTTAGTAGTGAAAAATGGGTCAAACAATTTCGAGCAGATTTCTTCTGTAATCCCCCTACTATTATCAGCTATTGAGATAGATAATCGATTTTCTGATGTTATCTGAGTTTGAATCCAAATGCTAGGTGTTTTGTGTTGTTCATTATTTATTGTGACTGATTCTGACAAAACCTCAATAGCATTCATTAAAATCTGCATAAATACCTGATTCAGTTGACCAGGATAACAATGTACTAAAGTATAAAGTCCCAAATGGGAACCAATAAAGAACAACCCCACATCTGTGTGGGGTTGTTTGGTGTATAAGTTCAGTTTTTGTAAGTAGAGGTTGGAGTTAGATTACTATAGCCTCGACGTGTGTTTCATACTACAGTGATTGTTATCACCTTAGCGATTGAGATCAGCCAGTTTTGAATGTGTCCAAAAGCCTGAGCAAAAATCCTTTACACCGCAGTGGCTAAACCATTATGTCTGAGCAAAGGACTCGTACTAGGTTCACGTCCCCGGAAGGTTTTAAACACCTCCATCGGGTGCTTACTACCACCGAGAGCTAAGACCGTATCACGGTAGCGTCTACCTGTATCTTTAATTGCCTCTTCATCTTCTAGCCCGGCTTCTTCAAAAGCGGCAAAAGCGTCAGCACTCAGTACTTCTGCCCACTTATAACTGTAGTAACCGGCTGCATAACCGCCCCCAAAAATGTGTCCAAAAGCACATAGAAAGGCATCTTCAGGTAATGGTGGTAAAACGGTAGTAGTTTTGGCAATGCGATCGCGTACCTCGGCGGGAGTTTCGGCACTACCAGGGCGATAGCGATAGTGTAGTTCTAAATCTACGCTGCTAAAGTGGATTTGCCGCAACATGGCACTACCACTCATATAATTACGCGCTGCTAGTAGCTTTTGGTAATAATGCTCTGGCAGGGGTTCCCCAGTTTCGTAATGTTTGGCCATACCAAACAAGGTGGGTCGCTCATAGCACCAGTTTTCCATAAACTGGCTGGGCAATTCTACTGCATCCCACTCGACGTTGTTAATACCTGATGCTCCTGTGTAGTCTACCTTTGTGAGCATGTGGTGCAGTCCATGACCAAATTCATGGAACAAAGTTTCTACTTCATAGAAAGTCATCAAGCTAGGTTTACCATCGACTGGGGGCGTTTGGTTACAAATCAGATACGCCACAGGTAAACGGATGGTTGTTACATCATTTTCCGTAATTTTGCCCCGGTTAATGCAGACATCCATCCAAGCGCCACCGCGCTTTTCGGCGGGACGGCTGTAAGGATCTAAGTAGAAGTAGGCGATCGCATTACCTGTTTCATCGGCAATTTGGAAATAGCGCACATCCTCATGCCAAACTGGGGCTTGAGCATCAGCAGGTGTGACGGTGACACCAAATAGCCGCTTGACTAAGCCAAATAAGCCATCTAATACTTCGGGTAGGGGGAAGTAAGGGCGTAATTCTTCGGCGGTGAAGGCAAATTTTTCTTCACGCTGGCGTTCTGCCCAAAAGCTCACATCCCAGTGTTTTAAATCAAGAGCTTCTGTGGCTCCCTTTTCTTTCGCAAAGGCTTTGAGTGCTTCTAAGTCTTGGGTAGCCGCATCATAACTAACGCCGCGTAGTTCTTCTAGTAGTGCCTCGACTGCTTCGACAGTGGGGGCCATTTTACTAGCGAGGCTCAACTGGGCAAAACTCTTAAAGCCTAGTAGATTGCTGAGTTCTTGCCGCAGCTCTAAAATGCGGACAATTAACGGGTTGTTATCCAAATCACCCGATGCCGCACGAGTGATATATGCTTTGTAAAGCTGTTCCCGCAAATCGCGCCGGGTGCTGTGCTGTAGGAAAGGGCCATAGCTGGGTAAGTCTAGAGTGATGCGCCAAGGGCCATTTTCTGGGGTGGCGTTTTCTTCTCCCGCAGCCCTGGCGGCTTGAGCTGCTAGACTGAGCAAGCTTTGGGGTAAGCCGTCAACTTCTGCTTTAGTTGTCAAAGTTAAACTAAAAGCCTTGGTGGCATCCAGTACATGGTTAGAGAACTTGGTGGAAAGTTCTGCTAATTCCATCTGAATAGTGTTAAAACGCTCCCGTGCTTCTCCTTGTAAGCCAACACCAGAAAGTTCGGCGTCTCGAATGGCGGCTTCGACGATGCGCTGTTGCGCTGACTCTAAAGTTGCCCAACTATCACTATTACGCAGTGCCTTAAAAGCATTGTAAATGGGTTGGCTTTGACCAAGTTTGTTCATAAACTGCACAACCTGCGGTTGCACGGTTTCATGAGCTGTGCGGAGTTCAGGGCTGTTCTTCACACCCATTAAATGGTTCACTATGCCCCAACTCCAGTACAGCCGTTCCGTCAGCCTTTCTAGAGGTACTACTAAACTGCTCCAAGTAGGCTCTATATTAGCTTCCAGGGTGGCAAGCTGTTGCTCAAGTTCTGCTAACAGCTGGTTGAAGGCGGGTACTACTTGTTGTGGTTGAATCTCTGCAAAAAGAGGTAAACCGCTACCCTTGAGTAAGGGATTATCAGAAATAGTGACGTTTGCACTCATGGTTTTGTGTGAGCTGCCGATCTATACGGGCGAACAATGATTTTTATTTATATATCTACTAATGTAGCGATCGCTGCCAAATTTAGCTTTGCTAGAATGCCAAAGTGGCGAGAAAAATTAGAACTACAACTAAAATCATCAAACAGATGGGGTAGCACGTCTGTCGGGGATCAGCCGTTCCAATCCGTGAGCAATCCACGGTAAAAATGCGATCGCTGTCCCTACACCTAGAATGTTGAATATCAACTGTGCATTGGCAATTTGACGCGCTACATCATCCCCTGCTCCCATTAACTGAGAAATCCACTGAGCAAAGACCACCAATTGTTCAGCAGATAAAAGTCCCACACCGACAGAAATAACATTAAACAGTAAATGAAACACGCCTGTCCGCACGGCTGGACGTTCGCGTCCAATGGTAGCCACTAGTGTATCAGCGCATGTCCCTATTTCGGCACCCAGCACTAAAGCCACTCCTGTAGGTAATGAAACTAATCCTTGGCTAGCTAGAGTGACGATAATGGCAACAGTAGCAGAAGAAGATTGAATGATGACTGTAAACAGCGCTCCAACTAAAGCTCCCTGCAATTTGTTCTGTCCCAAACTCTCCATCCAATCAATAAAAGGTTGGTAATTCTTAAACGGTTCTGTGACGTTCTCAATTTGGCCAAGCCCGAAAAAGAGTAAGCCGATCCCAAACACAATTACACCTATTTGTTTGAGACGTTCTTGCTGACCAAATAACAGTAATAAGAAGCCGATAAACAGAGCTATCGGTGCATACTGGTTAATATTAAAAGCAACAATTTGTACACCAAGGGTTGTGCCAATGTTAGCACCTAAAACTACACCTAGAGACTGCACAAAATCTAATAATCCCGCACTCACCATTGCGATCACAATGATGATCGTTACTGAAGAGGAATCTAATAATGTTGTGGCTACGATGCCAGTAGCTACCCCAGTATAGTGATTCGTGGTGAATTTATTTAGGATTTCTTTGATGCGATCGCCTGCGATCGCTTCCATTCCCTCTGCCATTTTGGTCACACCATACAAAAACAGTACCAGTCCCGCCAGTACACCCATGACAATTGGGAAAATATCTAGTTTTACCTGTGTTGCTCCTGCGTTGTTTTGCGGCTGCGCTGCTCCTGTAACTGCTTGAGTATTGTTATCATCCTGACTATTTTGAGGTATTACCTGTTGTACTGTAATTACAGTAGTTATTTGCCCAAAATGCAAATTTTTATTTAAGGTTGTGGGTGTGCTCAATAAAACGCCACATAGAATAATTGTGGTAATGAATTTAATAATTTTGTTCTTAAGATTAGTTACTAGCAACATATTGATATGTTTAACGAAAATAATTAATATTTTTTGTGATCAGCTATTAATATTTTCGGCATTGCTAACTATATCTGCTTGTATCTCAAGAGAGAGAATGATAACTTTTGACTAAAAGTTTTGAGGATAAAAAATGATGGGCTACAGTCCATCATTTTTATCTTGACAGACTACTACTTACTTAGTGTTGTAATATTGCAAGCAATGTAACCAATTGCTAAAGGAGATTTATCATTTAAAAGCCACAGAATATGCTGGAGAGTTTGTGGAAGAGTTGCGCCATACATCCGCCACAGCTTTTCCCAAAGTTGGTGCAAAATGCGTAGACGCTTTAGCGGCTTGTCGTAGAAATCGCCAGCAATATCATCAGTACCTGGTCGCAGTAACCAATGAGTCCGCAATATCTTAAAATGACGAATATCGTCACTCTGCACAACACGATCAATCTCTTGAGCAACGCTTTCAACTAACTCATCAGTGACTACTTTCATCACTAATGGTTGTAATGTGAATGAGGTTTCGGCAAAACTAACCCATTTTTCTAGCAGCGATCGCCTCTCCAAAGCCACAATCCCTGCTAAAACTGTGGCAGGATCAATAGAGATAACTAGATGAGTTTGCAAGCGGCTAAAAGCCACGGGTTCTTGCCAAATTGCCAACCAATAGAGAATTTCTTGTTCTAAATCGCCAAGTTGCTCGAACTGTTGTTTGAGGATAGCTAGCAAGCGATCGCCAATTACTAAGGTATTCTGAGAGAGAAATGCAGCGATATTCCCACCAAACACCGACTGAATCAATGGGGTGACAAGTTTCAGCGCTAAAGGATTACCGCGATAAAGTTGAATTAGGGCTGATATTCCTATTTCTTTACCTGTAAACCCTCTAGCTTGCAATAGTTCTAGCGCCGCAGTTTTTTGTAATCCTTTGATGGTTAAACGGCGGACTGTTTTTGTGTTGATTTCGATGCTGTTTGGTTGTTCTCGACTGGTAATGAGAATGCAACTTTGATGGCGATTGTCACTTAACTTTTGAATAAATTGATGATATTCTGGCTTTGATAAAACGGCATCTAGTCCATCCAATATCAGCAGACAACGCCGTTTTTGCAAGTAATATATTAGTTGTATTGTACCTTGTTGCATATCCTGAACAACGCTTTGGTCAAAGGCAAAAGCAAAGCCGTCTAATAGAGAAGTGAGAGATAAATTACTTTGAAATGAGCGCCAAACTAAACAATCAAATTGTGACTGAATACGGTCTGCTAAAGCCAATGCTAGAGCAGTTTTACCAATACCAACGATACCAACAATGGTGATTAGTTTACAGCGATCGCCTAAAATCCATTGTTCTAACTCAGCTAATTCCTGATTTCGTCCATAAAAACTTTCGACATCCGGCGCTTCATTCCAATCAAGGTATGGTGTAGAGAGTTCTGGAATGATTTCGGAGTCTGCTTCTGGGATTTCTGCAATGCTTTGCCAATCGTTAATGCCAACAGCTTGACAGATAGCAATGAAAATTTCTCGCTGAATGCGATCGCCCTGCCAAAATCGCCGTAAAGTAGCTCTAGAAGTATGAGCATCTTGCCACCATCGCGCCGTGCTGGTTTTCGTCCAGCCAAGACGTTGACGCGCCTTGTCCACAATTGCCAGTCCAGCCGTTGATATTTTGAGCGAGTTTGACATATTTCTGTTAAGTGAGCAGATTATTTCAATTTCAAAAGATTTTAGCTTTCATCGCTAGCAGGACTAAGTTACTCTTGAGAAGGCAATATTGATTAGATCAATCTGTGAATTTACAGCATGATTCTCGACTAGATAAGATGAAAGACTCTATTGCTAACAATAGTGCTGAATTACTCTCTGTAGCTCAAACTGCCAAGTTACTGGGTGTCACTCGTCAGCGAGTACACGATTTAATTAAGAATGGTCAAATTATAGCTTGCAAACTTGGACGTTATTACTACATAGAAACTACTGAAGTAGAGCGATATCAGAATCAGCCGATGGGAAAACCTTATCAACCTCGTAGTACAAATACACCATAAACTTTGTTGACAATTGTCAATAGAATTTATAGACTAGATGTATACAGAAAAACTCAAATATACAGTAATGCTACCTTTTCAACTAATTACGACTGATGTTGCACAACAACAGGAATTACAAGAAATTTACAAAAGTGAATACGGAGTTCTCTATCGTGGAGATTGTCTAAGACTTTTATCAGTATTGCCTGATGAATCCGTAGATATTGTATTTGCTGATCCGCCCTTTAATCTTGGTAAAGAATACGGTGAAGGTGTGAGCGATCAGATAGCAGCTGATCAATATCTTATATGGTCACAAAAGTGGTTGAGTGAGAGTATTCGAGTCCTGAAAATTGGTGGAAGTTTATTTGTATTTAACCTACCTAAATGGTGTATAGAGTATGGTGCATATTTGAACAAGCAAGGAATGAATTTTAGACATTGGATTGCTTGCAGAATGCCTAAAGCTTTTCCCAGGGGTAAGAAAATGTCTCCTGCTCACTATGGATTACTCTACTACACTAAACCCGGATTTCTCACAAAGCTTGAAGAAACAGGGGTCAAAAACTGCCAAAATGCATATTGCACAACAATTTCAGCAGTTTGAAGTATGACCCCAAATAAAAATGATTGTATACCAGAACAGTT
>JAESGB010000089.1_pt1 | contig 62258 bp, 52 predicted proteins | sample 9266211 | NCBI WGS metagenome assembly JAESGB01 (sample SAMN14514844, study PRJNA621659) | algae metagenome | isolation source: Goleter apudmare HA4340-LM2 and co-occurring heterotrophs from cave wall... | place: USA: Maniniholo cave, Kauai, Hawaii | collected 2009-07-28 | reverse complement strand
TGTCTTTGACAATCTTGGGAAATGATTTTATAATCACGTTAAACTAAGATATTTTAGTCCTTCGCCCAAAATCTATCATATTTTGGGCTATTTTTATCGGCTTTTTCTTAACATTCAACACTTCTGTCATCAGACATATAAAGCTATTCTCATCTTTTTTGACAATATTTAAAATTGCTAAATGAACATACTGATTATTTCATATCATCCAATTTACCCTTTTAACAATGGGGCAAGCATTGCACAATTTGGCATAATTGAGTATTTAAGTAAACAATGCAATATTAGTCTACTATTACCACAGTGGCATACTATTACAGATGAAGATTTTAATGAGCTTAAGAAGTTACTGCCAAATATAAAGTTATATGCTGTCAGCGAACAGTCTACTTTAAATGCTAAGTCAAACGAAATTAATACAAGTGCTAAATTATTGAATTTAATACGTAATTTTAAAAATAATTTACAATTTCTTTTACGTTCTATTGACATAAAAAACTCCTCAGTAACTGCTACACCAGAAGAAAAATTCGCTAGGGAATTATATCCTAGCCGCTATTATGTTTACAACCAAGAATATGTAGAGAAAATAAATGAAATCATTTGGCAAGACGAAATTGATATTGTCCAACTTGAATTTATTGAAACCTTAAGTTTAGTAGCAACTATTCCCCCAAATATAAAAAAAATATTTATTCAACATGAAAGTGGAATTACCAGGATAAAGTCTCATATAGATGCAAACCAAATTAATTCGTGCTATGCCGATTATATTTTAAAGATTGCTCAGTCTATAGAAGTGTCTTTGTTGAAAGAATTCAATGCAATTGTCTCGTTCAGTGAATATGAGAATTCAATTTTACAAGCTGCCTTAAAAGCCACAAAAAATAACATCATTTTTTTTGTTTCTCCTTATGCAATACATGAGAACCAATTCAAAGATATTGACATGGAAAAATTTTCTCCGCCTAGAAAACTCATATTTATAGGAACAGAGATACATTTTCCTAATAAAGATGCTGTAGAGTGGTTTTTAGAAGAAACAGCAGAGGAAGTATTCAATAAATTTGGATTAGAACTGCATGTTGTAGGCAATTGGAGTCTAAATACAATTAGAAAATATCAAAAGCATCCTAGCAGAGTAAAATTCTTGGGATTTGTTGATGACTTGTATGAGGTTGCGAAGGATAGTATTAGCATAGTTCCAGTTAGAATTGGAGGTGGTTTGAGAACTAAAATTATGCTTTCTATGGCTCAAGGTATTCCAGTTATCTGCACAGAATATGCACTACAAGGAATAACTGCATCTCATTTAGAAAGTGTGCTAATTGCTGAAGATAAGAATTCATTTTGCTGGGCGATAGAATATCTTTTAGCTGATTTGGAACGTACATTTATGATTTGTCATAATGCACAAAACCTGATCAAAAATAATTATTCTCAATCTGTTGTCTCTAAGCAGAGATATAAAATATATCAAAATTTTTAAAACCAGGTATAAATTGTATGATTTACCTTAACCTTGGCTGTGGCGATCGCTGGCATCCTGATTGGACTAATATCGATATTGTTGCTAAAGGTGAAAGTATCATTAACCATGACCTCACCCAAGGAATTCCCTTCCCTGATGCTTCATTTAATATGATCTATCACTCACATGTATTAGAACACTTTCCCAAAATGGAAGCCGAAACTTTTTTAAGAGAGTGTTATCGGGTGCTAAAACCTCGCGGAGTGTTAAGAGTAGCGGTTCCTGATCTAGAACAAATTACTAGAACTTATCTCACTGCATTAGAACATGCCAGTAGAGGTCTTAAAGAGTGGGTTTCTAACTATGAATGGATTATGTTAGAAATGTATGATATGGCAGTGAGAAATGACTCCGGTGGACAAATGTCCACATATCTTTCTCAAGCAGATATTGTTGATGATTTCGTCTTAAAACGTTGTGGGATACCAATTAAAGCTTGGCAGGAACAAATACATCAACACAATAGACAAATGCCTTTGTCGGTATCAGAAAATCATACTCAGGGTTTTTTAAAAAATATTTATCGCTTTTTCCGCTATCCAGCCTATCGTCGAGAATTAATACTTGTAAGTATATTAGGTAAAGAATACAGAGCTTTACAAATTGGAAGATTACGTCAAAGTGGCGAACTTCACCAGTGGATGTATGATCGCTACTCACTAGCAATTCTATTAGAAAAGAGTGGTCTGGAAAATATTGTTCAGCGCTCTGCTACTGACAGTTATATTCCAAATTGGAATAGTTTTAATCTAGATACAGAACCAGATGGTACAGTTTACAAACCTGACTCTCTATTTATGGAAGCTATTAAACTACCTGATTAAATTTCTCCTATAGCGTTCCTATTCTGCTGGAGTTCAAATTGAAAATTACTCCTTTATGAAGTTAGCAATCAGTGTTATTATTTGTACTCATAACCCCCGACTGCATTATCTTGAGAGAGTATTGACTGCCTTAGTATCTCAGACTCTGCCAAGAGAACAATGGGAATTACTATTAATTGATAATGCCAGTGACCAACCTGTTGAATTAGTAATTGACTTAAGTTGGCATCTTCATGCTCGTCATATTAGAGAAGAAAATTTAGGTTTGACTCCCGCTCGATTAAGGGGAATAAAAGAAGCCGTATCTCAAACTTTAGTTTTTGTAGATGATGATAATGTTTTAGAGTTAAATTATTTAGAATGTGCATTGAAAATTAGCCAAAATTTATCTATGATTGGCGCTTGGGGAGGGCAAATTATTCCAGAATTAGAAGTGGAAGCACCAGCATGGATGAAGCCTGATCTTAGTAATCTGCTGACATACTTAGCTTGTCGAGAATTTTCTCAAGATAAATGGTCTAACTTAGTGCATGAATACTCAACAACTCCTTGCGGAGCAGGACTTTGTATCCGCAAATTTGTTGCAGAAAAATACGCTGAACTAGTTTGTAATGATCCTAGACGTGCAGGTTTAGATCGCAAGGGTAAACTGTTAACTTCCTGCGGAGACTATGACTTGGCATATACAGCCTGCGATTTAGGTTTAGGTACAGGACAATTTATATCTCTAAAATTGAGTCATTTAATACCAGCTAGTCGTCTGCAAAAAGACTATATATTAACTTTAATAGAGAGAATAGATTATTCCATAACTATCCTAGAATTCCTTCGTGGAAAATTGCCACCTCAACCTAATTGGAAATGGTCATATATATATATTTTCTATCTACGTTTGCGATATGGTTTGATAAAATCTCGTATCTATGGAGCATCAAAAAAAGGTATAACTTTGGCTTTACAAGAGATTGCCAGTTGGCAAAATTAGTCAAAATGAATTTAGTTCCTTTAATTTCAGTTGTAATTCCTTGTTATAATGCTGAACATTTTATAGCTGAAACTTTAGCAAGTGTTATTTGTCAAAACTTACAAGATTTTGAGGTCATCGTTATTGATGATGGTTCAACTGATAACAGTGAGAGTGTGATCCGCTCATTTGGTTCAAGGATCAAAACTGAATTTGGTCCTAATCGTGGTGCAAGCGCAGCACGTAACCGAGGTACAACATTAGCTAGAGGTAAGTTTATTCAATACTTGGATGCAGATGATATTTTAAAACCCGATGCTTTAGAAAAACGAGTGAATGCCTTATTGAATAACAATGCTGATGTCGCTTATTCAGACTGGCAGAAATTAGAAGAAAGAGAGGATGGAAAATTTTATTTAGGGAATATTATTGCTAGGCAGATTGAAGATATAAATGATGACCCACAAATTGCATTATTTACAGATTTTTGGGCACCTCCTGCGGCTCTACTTTACCATCGTCGGATTGTAGAAGCGATTGGATTTTGGAATGAATCTCTACCTATTATTCAGGATGCGCGCTTTCTGTTAGATGCAGCTTTGGTAGGAGGTAAGTTTATTCATGTACCTGGGGTGCAAGCAAATTATCGAGTCCACAAAACTGCTACTAGTTTATCGCGTCGTAATTTCGCTAGCTTTATGGAAGATTGTTTCCAGAATGCTTGCCAAGTAGAAGAGATATGGAAAGCTCAAGGTGAAATAACGCCACAACAACGGATTGCATTAGAGAATGTTTACGGACAAACAGCCAGATTTTATTTTGAGTGCGATCGCCTAAAATTTCACCAAGTCTTGGCTAAAATTCACAACCTCAATCCCGACTATCTTCCTACTGGCCCAAAAGCTTTGCGACAGCTGGCAAAATGGTTTGGCTATGAACAAGCGGAAGCGATCGCACTCCACTATCGTCGCCTCAAATCCTTGGTTCAGCACTTCTGTCTCAAATGAAGATTATTCAAGTCCCGTTTTGTTTCTATCCTGATGCTGTGGGTGGTACTGAAGTCTATGTTGCAGCTTTATCTCGTCATTTACAGCAACAAGGAATGGAAGTTTTAATTACCGCGCCAGGGAAAGACAGCCAATCCTACCTGCATCATCAACTAAGAGTATGTCGCTTTGCAGTATCGAACAAAGTCGAAAATCTCCGGAAAATTTATGGAGCAGGAGACTCACAAGCAGCATCAGAGTTCAACCGGATTCTAGAAACAGAACAGCCAGATTTAGTACATCTCCATGCTTTCACCAGTGGTGCTTCCCTGCGATTAGTACAAGCTGCGAAACAACGGCAAATCCCCGTTGTGTTTACCTACCATACTCCCACTGTCAGCTGCCAAAGGGGAACGCTGATGCAATGGGGTAGGCAGATATGCAAGGGCAAAGTGGATTTACATACTTGCGCCCAGTGTACCTTACAAGGTTTAGGACTGGATGAAACTAGTGCCAAGATCATTGGTAACTTACCACCCCAATTAGGACAGTTACTAGGTAATTGGAATTTACAAGGGGGAGGCTGGACAGCGCTGCGAATGACAGAATTAATTAATCTTCGCCATACTGCTCTATATACGTTACTGTCTCAAGTTGATCACATAGTAGCGGTATGCCAATGGGTAAAAGATGTCCTACTGCTCAATCATGTCCCACTTAACAAAATTACTGTGATCCGCCAAGGGCTATCTCATGACTTCCCCAAGAAAGCTATTTCTCAGAAACTTTACACTACACCGACCTTAAAAGTTGTCTTTCTCGGTCGGCTTGACCCTACCAAGGGAATCCATATCTTGATTAGAGCCTTGAAAGCATTACCTCAGTTTCCAATCAGTCTAGACATCTATGGTGTTTCCCAAGGTGTTGAAAGTGATGTCTACCAACAAGAATTACAGACTTTAACCGTAAACGACTCACGTATCAGTTTCAAACCTCCAGTCTCAACAGCACAAGTAACAGCAACCATAGAAAACTATGATCTCTTGGCTGTTCCATCCCAATGGCTAGAGACTGGGCCAATGGTGGTATTGGAAGCCTTTGCTGTGGGAGTGCCAGTCATCGGTTCCAACTTAGGCGGTATTGCGGAATTAGTTCAGTCTGAAGTCAACGGTATTTTGGTTGAACCTAACTCTATTGAGGCTTGGACTCAAGCACTGCAAAGACTATGCCAAGACAGGAAACTATTAAAGAAGCTTAGTACTGGTATTTATCAACCTCAGAGTATGGTTGCTGTCGCCAAAGAGATGCAAAGTATTTATTTAAGCTTAAAAACTAAAAAATCATAACAACGATATGAGGAATCTTCCCTTGGGCGAGAAATGGTAGCTGTTGGTGTGCAGTGCGTAGATTTTTTCATAAAGCTTTGTAAATTGGCGCAGGTATTGAAATGAAAACAGATTTAGGCAAATTTATCCGCGACACCACTCGCCAACTTGGTATCGGCAAAGCTTTGCTGCGGATTCATCAATTAAGATATCTGACTATTGAGGAAGCATTAAAAGTAAGTTTAGCTAAACGTCGCTACCTAACTAATATCCTCAACGCCAAACCTATTCCATCTGGGTTAGGTGCAATTGAGGTACATATGCTCTTGCATCATAAACGCATCTATGAAGGTTTATGGGCATTATATTCCTTTGCCTACTTTTGTGCCCAACCATGCCGCATAGTAGTTCACAATGATGGGTCTTTAAGCAATTTTGATGTGAAATTGTTAAATCAGCTTTTTCCTCAATGTCAGGTTATAGACCGTAAGATGGCTGACTCCGTAGTAGAGAACTATTTGCGTAGTGAAGGGCTGTTTAAATGTCTACGAATACGTCAGAAAGTTGTACATGTTTTGAAATTATTTGACCCTTGTTTTTTCTCTACCAATAACTTCTTTATTTCATTAGATTCTGACGTATTATTTTTTTCTAGACCTCAAGAGCTAATAAATGGTATCGAGTCTGTTGATGATATTTTTCATTTTCCTAACTTGTATTCTCAAGATGTTTGTGATGCCTATAGTCTGAAAGAATTAGATTTAGTAAATTTACTCCAGAAAGATCCTATAAAAAGACTAAATGCAGGTGTGCTTCGAGTTAATCGGGGTAGCATCGACTTTAAAAAGATAGAGGAATATCTCAAGCACCCTGATTTTTATCATGAGGATGGTAGGGCTGACTACTACACAGAACAAACTCTTTGGGCTATGGAATTTACCAGATTAAATGCCCTCCCCCTACCAAATACTTATGCTATTTGTCCCAGTACAGATGAACCTAATCTGGTATCTGGTCATTTCTGTGGAGGTGGTTATTGGGCGAGTTTATTATACACTCGCGGGCTACCTCGGCTAGCAGAAACTTTTTTTTATTAAAATTTCCCTGTGCAATTTTCAAGTATTGAAATCACAAACTATCAAAAAGGTAAAAAAGTGGCAATTTCCTCTACAAACCTTAACATAATTAGCTTCTATTCTGCACTTTTAAAGTTAAGACCAGCACAATTTAGTGCCTTAATCAAAAAACTTTTGCAGGTAAAGCGACAATGGGTTCTTACTCTTAGGGGTCAAAAATTCTGGATTGATCCTGTCTCTGTATTTGGCATAGAACTTCTCCGCGAGGGGGTCTATGAATCTCAAATGACACAAATACTAGAGTTATTATTGAAGCCTGGTGACGTGTTTGTAGATGTTGGCGGAAATGAAGGATACTTCTCCGTGATTGCCTCATCTTTAGTTCAACATGGAAAAGTTCATTGTATTGAACCTCAAAGCCGATTACAGCAAATTATTCAAGAAAATATCCGCCTCAATTCTGCTCATTCAATAATTACTCATCCCATTGCTCTATCTGATCAAAAAGGTGAAGTAACCTTATTTTTAAGACCCTCTACAAATACAGGATCAAGTAGTTTTTTTCGTTATTGGAAAATCGGTTACACCCAAGAAATAGTGCCGACGACTACTTTAGACATTTTTTTTAAAGAAAACTCTATAAAGCAAGTACGTTTAGTCAAAGTTGATTGCGAAGGTGCAGAGTATTTAGCGATCGCTGGTGGACATAATATTTTAAGAGAAAAATATATAGACTTTTTAGCAATAGAGTACCATCCATTAATTTGTGGTGTAAAAAGATGTCTAGAAATACATCAAAAATTAAAAGATTTCGGTTATGTACTCACAAAAATTCATGGTCAATGTCTTTACCATCTTCCAGGTTTAGATAAAGAATTAGAACCTTTAAGTAGCTTACAAATTGATTGCGATTGGCATGAATAAAATTAACAACAATCAGAAGTCATTAAACCCACAGATTTTATATGTGCAATACACTAACCCTGGAGGTTATCCGCCCTTGCAGCATAGTTCCCAAATTCTCGCGCAAGATGGATGGAAAGTCATATTTCTGGGTATTGAAGCATTTGGTGCATCCGCTTTATCTTTTCCATCTCATGCCAACATTGAAGTGCATTTGATGTCCTTTTCCCGTCCTGGTTGGATACAAAAGTTGCATTACCTGCAATTTTGTATTTCGGCGTTAATTTCTACACTAATTTATCGGAATCAATGGGTATATGCTTCTGATTTACTTTCTAGCCCTGTAGCTTATTTGTTAAGCTTTTTCCCTGGTATTAATGTTGTCTATCACGAACATGACTCTCCCGACTGCACATCTAATAGCCTCTTTATTCGCTTTTGTTTAGCTACTCGCAAATGGTTAGCAGCTAGAGCTAAGATGTGTGTTTTGCCTAATCAACAACGGTTAGAGAAATTTGCTTCGGATACAGGCATCCACCACAACCTTTTCTGCATCTGGAATTGTCCTAGTCGGCTAGAAGCTACCTCTACACGTTCCTTTTCACAAGCAGATAGATTGCAGATTTTGTATCACGGTTCCATCGTACCATCACGTCTGCCAATAACTGTGTTGCAAGCTCTGGTTATGCTACCTCATACAGTAAAATTGCGCGTTATTGGTTATGACACAATAGGTCATCAAAACTATGTACAACAACTAGCAGAAATGGCTAAACATCTTAAGATTAACAATCAAGTAGAGTTTATTAATGCTATGCCCAGATATGAACTATTGAAATGGTGTAGAGAATGTGACGTGGGACTTGGATTTATGCCTATTGGTGACGAAGATATCAACATGCAATGTATGGTTGGTGCTTCCAACAAGCCATTCGACTACCTTGCTTGTGGCCTAGCACTGCTAGTTTCTGACTTACCCGACTGGAAGCGAATGTATGTAGAGCCTGGTTACGGGTTAGCTTGTAATCCTCATGATCCTGAAAGCATTGCGGCTGCTTTGAGATGGTATTTAGAGCATCCCACAGAAATGAGAGTAATGGGCGATCGCGGCAGACAACGCATTCTGGATGAATGGAATTATGAAACTCAATTTGAAGTGATTAAAACTCAGTTGAGCAAAACATCAATATGAACCCACCTGAGTACGTAGGTAAGAAAAAATTTTCATATTTTATGACTAGTACTTCCAATCCCAAAATCTCACTTTTATTACCTGTTTTTAATGGACAGCAATACTTGTATCAATGTATGAATTCCATATTTGCTCAAAGCATGAATGAATTTGAACTGATCATTGGTAATAATTGTTCAACCGATCAATCTGATGAGATTATTAAAAAGTTTTCCGATCCAAGAATTAAATATATTCCCCATGTCAAAAATAAAGGTTTGTTTAAAAATCTAAATTTCATGATCGAACGTTCCTGTGCGCCACTTATACATTTCATTTGTCAAGACGATTTGCTTGTTAACAACTGTTTAGAAACAGAAATTGACTTTTTTGCAAGACATCCAGAGATAGACATAGCATTTTGTAAAAGTCAAAGTATTAATGAAGAAGGAATCGTAATTAATCAAGGAGTTTTAGGAGATTTACCAGAAGTTATTGATACCTCGTTGATTTTGCAGCTTTTCTTCTATTATGGCTGCATCCCAGGAAACCTTTCTACTGTTTGTTTGAGAAGGCAATGTTTTGCAGAATTTGGACTTTTTAATGATTTTTTTCAGGTTTCAGGTGATTATGAAATGTGGGTAAGAATTTGCCAAAAAAAAGCTATGGGAGTCATTCATCAGCATTTAATAAATATTCGCTCTCATGAAAAGCAATTAAGTCGTACTTCTGAATCAGGAGTAAGATGTATTCTCGAAAATCGAGAAATACGTTCAAAAATCCTCGCTTTGCTACCTGGAGAAATTCGTTTTTGGGCTAAGTTTTATTCTCAAATGCGACAGAATGTATTGGATGTGCATTATAGCATACACTGTTTAAGATATCAAAAATATAGTAATTTTATCCGCATTTTACACATACTAAGCTTAAAAGAATTCTCTATTGGCTTATTATTTTGGTTATTAACCTTGAATAATCAATTATATAAGCCTCAACCCAAGTGGGTTAAGTATGTCTAGTCAAAAAAATTGAACAGATTTTCAAAATACAAATTATCCAGCAATTTGTAAAAATAATTAAATTCTTGGTCACATTTAAATACTTTTTTTAATGGATAAAAGCTTTGTTTACCCTAAATTACCTAATGCAGGTCTAGGTAATATGCTATTAGTTTGGGCTAAAGCAGTTTTATTTGCTGAGATAAATTCTTTGCCGATTATTGCACCAAGTTGGAGAAAATTAAAAATTGGTCATTTATTGAGAGGTGAAAAATATCAAAGAAATTATGGAGGGTATTTTTATAACAAAGAGTATGTGTCTAGGATTAAGGGATTTATCATCAATTGGGCAACTACGAAAATCTATGAACCACCCATACAACTTTTAAGTAATTCGCATCAGCTTTCTCACTGTGTTTATATATTTAGTGCTATTCCCGATTGGCATAATTATTTTTTAGATATTAAGGAAAATCATCTACTCATTCAAAAAAAGCTCAGAGCAATTATTCGACCACATCTTTTAAATCAAATAGATGCTTGCCCTACACCAAAAATCGGTATTCATGTCCGGATGAGTGACTTTAGAAAATTACAGGCAGGAGAAGATTTTGCCAAGATTGGTTCAGTACGTACCCCAATATTATGGTATGTATCTGTACTCAGAAGAATTCGTGAATTAGCAGGCTATGTTGTCCCGGCAACAATATTTTCTGATGGATATGATTATGAATTGAATGATTTACTACAACTTCCAAAAGTAATCAGAGCACCTCATGCTTCTGCAATTTCAGATATGCTTACTCTCTCTAGAAGTAAGCTAATTGTTACTTCTGCGGGGAGTACGTTCAGTGCTTGGGCTTCATATTTAGGACAACCTCCAACAATATGGCATCCTGCTCATTTTCATTCAGGAGTTTTTTCAAGAGATATTAGTAAAACCACTTTTGAAGGTGGTTTTGATCCAGAAGTGATGACAACTCCCGATTTATTAGAGAGGAATATTCTATCTCTATTCACAAATGAAAATTCTGGAGCAGATAATTTATAGGTTTTGCTTCTACAATTTGGGAGCATCCCAAATGTGTAAATTTATTTTTTTGTAGCTTCCTGGACATTAGGGAGCAAGATGCTCCCACTACAAATTTTATTTTTGCAAAATTGGGATGCACCCCTACAATTTCAGTAATTAATTCACTATTTGATGTATATATAAATATACCTTTAAATTCTATGCTGGCAGTTATAGAAACACATCCGATACAATATCGTGCGCCTGTATACCGGAGTCTCAGCACTCAATTTGGTATTCCTTTAATCGTAATTTATGGCTCGGACTTTAGCATTGTAGGATACCAAGATCAAGAATTTGGGACAAAATTTGCATGGGATATTGACTTATTGTCAGGATATAAATCGTATTTTCTCTCTCAAGTTAAAAGCGGTGGTGCAGAATCTTTGGTAACAATATCTGACCAAGGATTAGCAAAAGTATTACGAAACACCAACCCAAAAGCTCTGCTGCTTACAGGTTATGACCATCGTCTTTATAGAACAGCTTTTTATCAGGCTTGGAAAAATCATTGTCCGATTATTTTACGTGCAGAGACTACTGATCATGCACAACAACGCAATTTCATCAAATCAAAGCTACGGGATTCTATTCTCGGTTGGGGTTACCACAGATGTAGCAAATTACTTTATATTGGTCAACGCTCCCAAGCTCATTTCCTCCGTCTAGGATGTTCAGAACAACAGCTAATTTTTTCACCCTATTGCATCAGCACCAGTCCCTTTCAGTGCCATGAGGCTGATCGTTTATATTTGCGTCAAGAAACCCGCCACAATTTAGGCATTAGAGACAAACAAATCGTGTTGCTTTTTTCTGGCAAACTTAGTACTAGAAAACGACCAGATTTATTATTGCAAGCAGTTAAACAACTATCTCCAGAAATTCGTAATCAAATAGTAGTTATCTTTCTGGGAAATGGAGATTTAAAAACACCATTAGCGAATTTGGCGGGTAATTCACCAGCTGTAACAGTTGATTTTTTGGGGTTTAAAAACCAAACTCAAATTAGTCGCTACTACCACGCGTCTGACTTATTAGTATTGCCTAGTCAACATTCTGAGACATGGGGTCTAGTTGTCAATGAGGCATTACATCACGGTTTACCTGCTATTGTTTCACAGGCGGTTGGTTGTGCGCCCGATTTAATTAATCCTGGTGTGACGGGAGATATTTTTGAGACAGGTTCAGTACAGAGTCTATCTGAGGCAATTGAGCGATCGCTATTATTAATTAACAGAGATGATATTCGGGCAAAATGTCGCCAACAAGTAGGAGCTTATTCTGTAGACAAGGCCGCAGAAGGTATTGCCAAGGCCTATAGAGAAATTACACTATGAATATTTTAATTGTTGGCTGTTTAGGTGGAACTCATGTAGGAGGCGCTTTTGTTAAAGCAGCTAAATATCTGAATTTAAACCCTAGCTTTTTAGATAGTCAATTAGCTTATGCATCTCCTAGATGGCTGCAACGTATAAATTGGCATTTGCGAGGGAAATACCCATCGCAACTAAAAAACTTCAGCCAAAAAGTTATCCAAACATGTCAGACTACAAAACCAGATTTACTTCTTGCTACTGGTATTGCTCCTATTAATCAACAAGCATTGTTGCAAATAGGTAGGATGGGCATCAAAACAACCAACTTTCTCACAGATGATCCCTGGAATCCCGCCCATTATGCGCCTTGGTTTTTGCAAGCATTGCCTCATTATGATGTGGTTTTTTCGCCTCGCCGTGCCAACATTGATCAGCTGATACAAGTTAGCGGCTTTCAGGTTCACTATTTACCCTTTGGCTTTGATCCGGAGTTATTTTATTCACCAGTACCCATAAAACCAGAACAACTTGATTATAGTTGCGATGTCATTTTTGCTGGTGGTGCTGATAGCGATCGCGTTGACTATATTTCTGCATTGATTGAGTCAGGTATTGATGTCAAACTCTACGGTGGCTATTGGGAGCAGTACCCCCAAACGAAAGCCTATGCTTGCGGTATAGCTGATATTGCAACCTTGCGCCAGGCGATCGCTTCCGCAAAAATTGCCCTTTGTTTAGTTCGTAAAGCTAATCGAGATGGAAACTGTATGCGAACATTTGAAGTTCCAGCTATAGGCGCTTGTATGCTCACCGAAGACACCGAAGAACATCGAGAAATTTTTGGTGCAGAAGGAAAGGCAGTTATTTATTTTAAAACAATTCCTGAGATGCTAGAAAAAGCTCAGTGTTTGCTAAACCATGATACTGAACGTCAGCGTTTAGCTGATAACGCCCATACATTAATTACTCAAGGTAAACATACATATAAAGACCGATTAGAGAAGATACTTTCCCTCACAGGAAATCTACAGTTACAACAATGAAACTTAAGATTGCAATTGTGGTTCATGGCCGCTTTCATGCATTTGATTTAGCACGAGAGCTAATTAACCAAGGGCATAATGTAACTTTATTTACTAACTATCCCAAGAAATTTGTAGAGAAATTTAATATACCCCAAGAATGTGTAGAGACATTTTTATTACACGGTACTTTAACACGCATAATTCATCAACTACCTGAAATTTTAGATACTCCGAATTTTGAAGCTTTTATCCATTCTGCATTTTCTCATTGGGCCTCTCAAATTATTATTAAGCATGACTATGATGTTGTTCATGTCTTTAGTGGTGTTGCTGAAGAGATTTTTAGCTCACTCTCAGGTAAACCTGTATTAAAAACTCTGCTTAGGGGTTCTGCCCATATTCGTACTCAATTCCAACTGCTTTCAGAAGAAGAAAAACGAACTGATATCTCGATTAATAAGCCTAGCAACTGGATGATTGCTAGGGAAGAACGAGAATATCAGCTTGCTGATGTAGTTGTAGTACTTTCAACTTTTGCCCAGAAGTCTTTTATTACTCAAAATATTCCTCCACTAAAAATCAAAATTTTACCTTTAGGTACTCAATTAAATAAATTTCGCCCAGAACAGCCAGTTATTGAAGAAAGATGTTACAGGATTCTCCATGAGCCAAAGCTGCGTATTTTAATGGTTGGTACTTTCTCGTATCGCAAGGGTGTAATTTATTTGGTCGATATAGCTAAATTGTGTTCTCAATTTTGTCAATTTAAATTTGTAGGTTCTATTACTAGAGAAGCGCAGGAACTAGCTAAAAAATCCACTAGGAATATTGAGTTTATTTCCAAACAACCACAATTTGAATTACCTAAGATTTACGCTTGGGCTGATATATTTATTTTTCCAACTATTGAAGATGGCTATGCCGTTGTTTTAGCTCAAGCTCAAGCAGCAGCTCTACCAATTCTGACCACTGAAAACTGTTCGGGAAGAGATATTGTTGTGGAAGGAAAAACAGGTTGGATACTACCAATTCGTAATTTAGAAAGCTTTGTAAATCGTTTGCAGTGGTGTCACGAAAATCGGCAAGAACTAGCATGGATAGTGCGGAGTGTATATCAAAAGTTTCAACCTAGAGATTGGTCAGATGTGGCTGCTGACTTTGCGAATATCCACGCAGATTTACTACAGAATAAGCTGGGTTAAATATGCTTACTTTAGAACAGCAATGGTTAAGTTTTTGGTTATGCATTTGGGTAGTCGTTATGGGTTTAGTCATCCGTAGTCAGTGGAATAAAAGATTACCCAGTGTTGGTTTACCATTACTGTTTTTGCTTAGTCTATCTATAATCCACTGGTTTGGAGGGATGATATACACCTTCCCGTGGTACAAACCAAATATTGATGAGATTACGCCAACTGACGTGATTGTAGGTTTTCAGCAAAGTGTCTACGGTGTCATCGGATTTGGATTTGGAACTATTATCCTGGCTCCAATTGTACTGAAAATGTTCAAGCCTACTTGGCTGTGTGAGTTTCCTCGCCAGCCTAACTTAAAACTTGTCAAAAGCTACATTGTTCTGGGACTAATCTTCGTCTTTATTTTATCCCCTCTTTTATCCAAGGTTCCTAGCTTTGGTGCATTAACATATTTAGGGATCTTTTATTTACTTGTGGGTTTATGTTTAGCTTGCTGGAAAGCCTGGTTTATGGGTAACAAACTTACCTTTTTACTGGCACTAGCGATCGCCTGTAGTTTACCCTTGGTGACTACCCTGACTATGGGCTTTTTTGGTTTTGGTGCTGCTGCAACAGCAGTTATATTGGTCTTTACCTTCAATTTTTACTGTCCACGCTGGAAAGTCATCCTCATTGGATTAATGGTTCTGTTTTTTGGTTTTTCTACCTTTGTAAATTATCTACGCGATCGCAATGAAATTCGAGCCACAGTTTGGGGTGAACAAAGTGCCCAAAATCGCATTGAGCAATTACAGCAAACAGTCACGAATTTTGAATTATTTGATCCGTTTAACCAAAAACATTTAGAATTAGTTGATCTGCGGATGAATCAGAATGCTCTGGTGGGTAGGGCTGTCAGGTATATCTCCAGTGGTAAAGCAGAATATGCTGGCGGCGAAACTCTAGAACAAGCAGCGATAGCAGTAATTCCTCGCATCCTTTGGCCAGATAAACCAGTCACCGCAGGTAGTGGCGATATTGTCAGCCGATACACAGGTATGAAGTTTGCAGTAGGAACCAGTGTAGGGGTGGGAGCAGTTTTAGAATTTTATCTCAACTTTGGTTCGTTAGGAGTAGTGTTAGGATTCGTAGTTTTCGGGACAGTAATTCGAGTTGTCGATATTACAGCTGGATACAAACTAATCAATGGTAACTGGGTGGGTTTTACTTCGTGGTTTTTACCAGGACTTGCCATGATTAATCCTGGTGGTTCCTTAGTCGAAGTCGTCGGGAGTATAGCTGCTTCTCTCATACTGGTTTATATCGTTAACCGAGTCTATCTGCCAAGAGCTAGTAGAGGGAAGAGTTTTCTCACTCAATCAAATCACTATTTAACCGCAGAGGCGCAGAGAAAGCAGAGGTAAGAGGTTATAGAGAGATTTATTTTCGAGAATTTGTATTCACATTGAAAGCGCTAGTCTATATATGTGCTTAAACACCTGATGACTATCTTATGAGCACACTTCGGGTGTCAATGCCGTTCATCAATGTATTTGATAGTATAATCAAATACATAACGAATGTAATGATAATCTAGCCTTAGACAAACATATTGTCAGCTAACCGCTAACAAGTGTAACGAGGGCAGCATGAGCACTATAGGTCTAATTTGAGCTAATAAAAGAGTTTTTACCACTAAACACCTAATTACGTGTGTTATGCTAACATATCAGGCGGGTGTTAGTTTTTAACGGTAATTATACTGTCTCTTACGGCACATTAATTACTACTGTGGCTTAAGGCTGAATCTACAGGGTGATTAAAAAAGAATGGTGCGTGTAATAGTTACACTGTACTTTCCTTAACAATGTCTTCTACCAAAATTTCCTCAAAATTTTTAGTAGTGTTACTGTGTACCAAATGCAGTATCACTCTAATTTGCGATGGTTGAAGCTGATTTAATCGGGAAAACTAATCAATGTTTAATATAGCTTTTAAAGATGTTGATACTAGTCAAATAGTCAGTGATATCAAAACTAAGGGATACTTTGTGTTTGAGCAGGCTTTGACAGAAGCATATATCAAAGAATTATTGCAAGAAATAGATTTTAATCAGATATTAATTAATAACAATGATGTTGGCGTAGTAATAGCCCAAAATGTCAAATTTTTAACCCACTGTCTAGCAAGCTCAAAAAAAGCCTACGATATTATTACCTCCAGTAAAGTTTTAGAGATTTGCCAAGAATATTTTAATGATACTTATAAAATAACTAATCACAGAATTTATCAGACATCTAAAAATGGACATATGCCCTGGCATACAGATAATAACCTCCAGCGTGGTAAACAATTATCTGGTAAGCATAATATGCCAGGATTATTATTTCTATTTTACTTATCTGATGTGACAAAAAATGCTTTTCAATATATTGCTAATTCTCACAAATGGTCTCATGAATATGATCATGAGGTCTACCTCAGTGATAGCTATATTGACAGCAAATTTAAACAAGATATATTAACTTTCCCTATGCTTCAGGGAAGTATGATCTTGTGTGATATCCACGGAATGCATAGGGCAGAACCATTCCAAGATCATAACCTCATTAGGACTACCTTGCTGTTTCAAGTTGATCAAGTCGGTAGTGAATATGTTGGACATGGCGAGAAAAATTTAGTAAATACTGAGTACCTTGATAATCTTACTCCAGAAATTATGGATTACCTAGGGTTCGGTTTTAAGAGAAGTTACCCAGCTTTTCCTAATACCTCAGTTGCTACTATGACACCCCATGATCTTTTGCAACTACAAAAAAAGTTATTGCCACAAACTTTAGAAGCTATTAGTAAAAGTATTATCAAATCTTTACTCCCTGCCGAATCTTTAATTAATGCCAAAAGATTATTATGGCATTTTAAATCCAAGTCTGCAAATTATAAAAAATATTAATTAAAAATGAAAATATTATTGTTAGGTAATTACCAACCAGATGTCATAAAAAGTATGGATATATTTGCCCAGATGTTAGAAACTGACTTAACAGAACTGGGACATCAAGTACAGATTATTCGCCCAAAAACATTATTTGGTAAGCTGCCTTTATCCCCAAATTTATTTAGTAAATGGTTTGGTTATATTGATAAATTATTTTTTTTTCCTGCACAATTACGTATAGCCTTATCTTGGGCTGATGTTGTGCATATATGTGATCATGGTAATGCAATATATACAAAGTATTTGCACAATATTCCCCATGTTGTTACTTGTCATGACTTACTACCTATTCGTTCTGGTTTAGGAGAGTTTCCAGAACATCGCACTGGCTGGACTGGTAAACAATTGCAGCAGATGATTTTAAAGGGACTTAATCAAGCACAAAAAGTCGCCTGTGTCTCAGAGCAGACGAAGAGTGATGTGTTACGTTTGAGTTCTCTGACAGAGAATGCTGTATCTGTGATTGCTATGGGTTTAAACTATCCTTATATTCCCATGCAAAACCGGGAATCTCAGCAATATTTAAAGGCTTTAGAAATTCCTGGAGATAGCCAATTTATCCTCCATGTTGGAGCTAATCATTGGTATAAAAATCGTCTGGGAGTTTTAGCTATTTTTGAGCATCTGACACAGCAATTAAAACAACCAGAATTTCACTTAGTTATGGTAGGAAAACCCATGACTGATGACATGCGCCAATTTATCGAAACCCATAACCTGAGTCAAAAGGTAATAGAGTTAGTAGAAATTGATCACGAAAGCTTACGCGCTTTATATTCTACTGCAACTGCTCTGATCTTCCCTTCTTTTTATGAAGGGTTTGGCTGGCCGATTATTGAAGCTCAAGCTTGCGGTTGTCCTGTATTTACGTCCAACCGTCCTCCGATGAATGATGTGGGAGGAGAAGCAGCTATATACATAGAACCACATGAGCTTCAAGCAGCAGCAAAAACGATTATTAATCACCTACCTGTATTAGAAACAATTAGATCGAAAGGATTTGTGAATTCACAAAGATTTAAAGCTAAAACAATGATTAACCAATATATTGCACTTTATCATCAAGCTATTGCCGAAAAACACGTAAATAAGAGTATAGAGAGCAGAGTTTGGGGAATTAATATATAGGAATCATACTTAATTTTTGAAAAAAATTAAGTATTTTTAGGGTACGTTAGACTAAAGTCATAACGATCAACCCCGTGGAAATGATGCCTTATTGGCATGTCTACAAGAAGTCGAGGGTCTCAATTTTTACGAATAATTTATGACTGCTATAGTGGGTCTCTGTTATGAGAGTTCTCCACGTTATTCCCTCAATTACTCAGGTGCGGGGTGGTACTAGTTTAGCTGTTTTGAATATGGTTAAGGCATTACGAAATAATAACGTCGATGCCGAAATCGTCACCACAAATGATGATGGTGATGATTTACTAAATGTTTCTTTACAACAACGCCTTGAGTATCAGCAAGTCCCTATTTGGTTTTTCTCTCGCTTTTCACCAGGTTTCAAAGCTGTTAGAGAGTATGCTTTTTCTTGGCAGTTAACTGTATGGTTATGGCAAAATATTTCTGACTACGACCTGTTGCATGTTCATGCCATTTTCTCTTATGCATCTACAGTAGCAATGGCGATCGCCCGTTGTAAAAACATTCCTTATATCGTGATTCCACATGGGTTACTAAGCACATGGTCTTTACAGCAAAGCATTTGTAAAAAGCAAATTTATCTCAGTTTAATAGAGCAAAAAAATCTCAAACACAGTCAGGCTATCCATTTCACTTCCCAACAAGAACAGCAGGAATTTATTAACTTAGGATTGAATGTACCTAGTTTTGTTCTACCTCTCGGACTACCCATCCCTAGCTTAATTCCTCATGCTCGTTATCAACTCCGCCAACTGCTGAATCTCCCAGTTGATGAACCTGTTATTTTATTTTTGTCCCGTCTACATCCTAAAAAAGGACTAGATTATTTAATTCCGGCTTTAGGCAAACTCACTCATCACCGTTTTACCTTTGTTTTAGCAGGTAGTGGTTCTCAAGCCTACGAAGCAGTAATTGAGTCGCTTCTCTTCTCTCATGGTATTAGCGATCGCACCCATCTAGCTGGATTTGTTACCGGAGAGATCAAAAACTTATTCATTCAAGGAGCCGATCTATTTACCTTAACATCCCACTCCGAAAACTTCGGCATAGTGGTTTTAGAAACCTTAGCTAGTGGTCTTCCGGTTCTGCTTACCCCTGGTGTGGCTTTGGCTTCAGTGGTTCAAGAATACCAACTGGGTTACGTTACCCAATTAGATGTGTCAGCGATCGCATCTGCTATTGAACACTATCTCATGCATCCTCAACTAGCTCAAGCTATGGGCGATCGCGCTCGTCAAATGATTATCGAACAATACAATTGGCAAAAAATAGCTACCAGAATAGTTGATATTTATCAAACTATCCTGGCAAATCATTATGGAAAATCCTCAAGGATATCGCCGAAAAATTCCCATCAAGCATTTTTATAATTACTTTCTATGTGTGGAATTGCTGGAATCTTAGCTCAAACTGAAACCAAATATAATTTGCAAACCTTAATCCAGAGGATGCAAAAGTCTTTAAAACACCGTGGCCCTGATGACGAAGGAATTTATCTTGCTCCTAATCAACAAATTGCTTTAACTCATACTCGCCTTTCTATTCTCGACCTCACCACCGCCGGACATCAGCCCATGTCTACACCTGATGGACGCTACTGGATTACTTTTAATGGAGAAATTTATAATTTTCAACAATTGCGAAGTAATTTAGAAGCGAAAGGAGAACAGTTTTATTCGCAAACAGATACTGAAGTTATCCTCAAACTTTATCAGCATCAAGGAGCCAAATGTGTAAACAAATTGCGAGGTATGTTTGCTTTCGCTATTTGGGATAATCAAGAACAAACTTGCTTTATTGCTCGTGATCCTTTAGGAATTAAACCACTCTATTATTGGCAGTCTAATTCATTTTTTGTATTTGCTTCTGAAATTAGAGCAGTTCTGGCTTCTCAACTACCGACAATTTGCTTAAGTCCAGAGGGTTTATATGGCTATCTCATTAGTGGAACAGTTCCAGAACCTTATACCTTAATTGCAGGGATTAATTGTTTACCAGCCGGTCACTATCTACATTGGCAAGTAGACAAAGTTATCCAGAAGCAATACTGGCAAATTAACTTTATTCCTCAAAATATATCTTTACCAGAAGCAAAAGTAAAAGTCCGTGATGCTTTGGTTGATTCTATTGAACATCATTTAATTAGTGATGTTCCTATAGGAATATTCCTCAGTGGCGGTATTGACTCAACTGCCGTTGTTGCCTTAGCACGTCAAAGCCAAAAAGGTAAATTAAATACCTACTCAATTACTTTTGCAGAAAATGAATGGAACGAAGGGAAAATTGCTCAAAAGGTGGCAGCAGAATTTGACACTAATCATACAGAATATCAAGTTACAGCCTCATTGGGTAGAGAACTATTACCGCAATTTTTAGCAAGTATTGACCAACCTAGTATTGATGGCTTCAATACTTTTTGTGTGTCTAGAATTGCTCATCAACATGGCATGAAAGTAGTTCTGTCTGGACTAGGAGGAGATGAGCTTTTTGGCGGTTATAAAACATTCCAGCAAGTACCAAATATGGTACGTTGGGGGCAAACATTACACAAAATTACCGGACTTAGTACTTATCTTGGTGAGGGGTTATCTACTTGGGGAAAATCACCAAAGTGGAAGCGTTTAGGAGATTTTTTACAGCAAAAACCCACAACTACAGCTGCTTATCACAGCTTTAGAGGTATTTTCTCCCATAGAGAAGCCTGGAAAATTACTCGGCATTACTTGAAAGACTTTTTTTACAGTCAGGAACATCGTTATTTACAGGGAATCAGCCTAGCTACAAATCTTGCTTCTGTAGAAGATGAAGTGAGTTTACTAGAATTGAGTTGTTATTTGCGTAATCAGTTATTACGAGATAGCGATGTGATGAGTATGGCATGGGGATTAGAATTACGCGTACCTTTAGTTGATCAAGTGCTACTTGAAACCATTTCTACTATTCCTAGCAAAATGCGACTTGCACTGAATAAACAACTATTAATTCAGGCAGTACCTGAGTTACCTAATTGGGTAGTTAATCGCCCTAAAAGAGGGTTCTTTTTTCCGTTTCAGCAATGGATAGAGAAAGAGTGGAGTGATTATTTTCCAATTCATGGACTGGATAAAGACATTGACATGAAACTATGGTATCGCCGTTGGAGTTTGGCAATTCTCAATTATTGGTGGGAACAAATAACATCTGAAAAATTTCCAATTGAAGACATTTTTGCATAGGGTATAACGTCAAAGTTTTGGCTCGTCATGAAAATACTTCATATCATCCCTTCAGTAGCATCAGTACGAGGCGGCCCTAGTCAAGCTGTATTAGAAACTGTTAGAGCATTACGAAATTTAGATGTAGAGGTGGAAATTATTACTACTAATGATAATGGCAGTGATTTACTTGATGTGCCTCTCTACAAGCGTATAGAGTATGAGCAAGTACCAATTCAGTTTTTCCCCCGCTTTTCTCCTTGGGTTAACTCTATCCGAGAATTTGGTTTTTCTGGTCAGCTAAGTATATGGTTATGGCAAAATATTTCTCAATATGACTTGCTGCATATCCATGCTATTTTTTCCTATACTTCTACAGTAGCAATGGCGATCGCTCGACTGCAAGGGATTCCTTATATTGTTCGCCCCTTAGGACAACTTAGTAAATGGTCACTGCAACAAAGTGCTCATAAAAAGCAGATTTATCTAAATTTAATAGAACGGGCTAACATCAATCGCAGTTGGGCAATTCACCTCACTTCTCAACAAGAACAGGAAGAAGTTGCTTGTTTAAATTTCGATGCACCCAGCTTTATCCTACCCCACGGATTATCTATTCCTCTTCCTATCCCTGATGCTCGTTATAAACTCCGCCAATTGCTAAATCTCCCAGTAGATCAACCAATCATTTTATTTTTATCTCGTCTACATCCCAAAAAAGGATTAGATTATCTCATCCCAGCTTTAGGTAAACTCACTCATCACCATTTCACCTTTGTTTTAGCTGGTAGTGGCGACAAGGAATATGAAGCAGAAATTGAGTTTCTACTTGATGCAAATGGTATGCGCGATCGCACTTATATGGCCGGTTTTGTTACCGGAGATCTCAAAAACCTCTTCATACAGGGGTCTGATTTATTCGCGCTGACATCTCATGCAGAAAACTTTGGTATAGCAGTTTTAGAGGCTTTGGCGGTCGGTCTACCTGTTTTGATTACTCCTGGTGTGGCTTTAGCTGCTGTGGTTCAACAACATCAATTTGGTTATGTGACACAACTGGAGGTGTTAGAGATCGCTGCTGCTGTTGAAAACTTTCTCAGTCATCTTCCAGGAGTTAAAAATGTAGGCGATCGCGCTCGTCAATTTATTCTCAAAAACTACACTTGGGACAAAATATCTTCTGAGTTAATTGTCTATTATTCCTCCATTGTTAATAAAAAATCTTTTTCGGCTTTTGCTTAATTTCCCCTTCATTGAATATGCTAAAAAATGTCACTCCTCTGATCCTGACTTACAACGAAGCTCCTAATATTCAGCGTGCTCTGCAACATCTCACTTGGGCACAAAATATTGTAGTCGTTGACAGTTACAGTAACGATGCGACTCTAGAAATTTTAAACTCATATCCTCAAATAAAACTATTTCAACGCAAATTTGATACCCATGCTACCCAATGGAATTATGGACTACAACAAGTTAATTCTGAGTGGGTGCTCTCTCTAGATGCCGACTATATCGTCTCTGATGAACTGATTTATGAAATCAAAGACTTAATTCCACAATCACAAATAGATGGATACTTTGCCAGATTTAAATATTGTATCTTCAGTAAACCATTGCGGAGCAATATCCTACCTCCCCGACAGATTCTGTTTAGAAAATCTCAAGCAATTTATATCGATGATGGACATACCCAACTCCTACAAATTAAGGGGAAGTCATCTATGCTATCTAGCTACATTTATCATGATGATCATAAACCCCTCAGTCATTGGCTGTGGGCACAAGACCGCTACATGATCATAGAAGCGAAAAAGATATTAACAACACCTGAAAGCGAACTTAATTTTAGCGATCGCATTCGCAAACACAAAATTCTCGCACCATTAATTATTTTAGTTTATTGCCTCATCGTCAAAGGTGGGGTTCTCGACGGCTGGCGTGGCTGGTATTACACATTTCAGCGTGTCATGGCAGAAATTCTCCTCTCAATTCGATTATTTGAATACGAAAAAATGCAGAACATAGATGCATGAAATATACTAATTAAGGAATATTAAACCTATGCATATTCTAGGAATCAACGCCTACCACGGTGATGCTTCAGCTTGCTTAATTCAAAATGGTCAGTTAGTAGCAGTAGTTGAAGAAGAAAGATTTAATCGAGTCAAACATTGGGCAGGGTTTCCAGTAGAATCTATCCGCTATTGTCTCAAAGTTGGTGGTATTAGTGCCGTAGATTTAGATCACATAGCAGTATCTTTTAACCCTAAGGCTAACCTCAACCGTAAACTTTTATTTACCTTAAAACAACGTCCGGCTCTATCTTCACTGCTAGATAGATTTAACAAACAAACTAAAACTACCAGTCTCAAACAACAGTTAGCTATGGCTTGCTACTGTCAAGTAGAGGATATTCATGCTCCGATTCATACACTAGAACACCACACAACTCATCTAGCCAGCGCCTTCTTGATTTCTCCCTTTGAAAAAGCGGCTATCTTATCTGTTGACGGCATGGGAGATTTTGTCAGTACCTTAACAGCCGCAGGTAAAAGCAATAATTTAGAGTATTTCTCTCGCATTTATTATCCACATTCCATTGGTTATCTTTACAATGCCATTACCCTTTACCTCGGTTTTCCCGCCTATGGGGATGAATACAAGGTAATGGGATTAGCACCATATGGAGAACCGGAATATTTGGCAGCTTTCCGACGGATTATTTATCCTCAAGGTGATGGTTTTGAGTTGAACTTAGATTACTTTACTCACCATGAGCAAGGCATTGCCATGAGGTGGGAAGATGGAGTACCACTAGTTGAACCTTTCCACAGTCAACAGCTAGAAAAATTATTGGGCCCAGCACGAAAACCCAAGGCAGAAATTACTGCTAAACATCAAAATATTGCAGCTTCCGTGCAAGCAGTGACAGAAGAAATTATATTTCATTTACTCAACCGATTAAGCGATCGCTATCCGAGTGATCATCTTTGTTTAGCGGGTGGTGTGGCGATGAATTCCGTCGCCAATGGCAAAATTACCCAAAATACACCCTTTAAAAATGTCTATATTCCCGTGGGTGCAGCTGACAATGGCACATCTATTGGAGCCGCTTTTTTTGTTTGGCATCAAGTACTAAAACAACCACGTCAATTTGTTTTAGATCATGCCTATTGGGGTTGTGAATTCTCTAATGAAGAATATTTGTTAGCATTCCAGTTTCATAATTTACAACCACTATATTTAGAACGTCAAGCACTGCTAAATCAAGTTGTTGATGCCCTATGTGCCGGCAAAGTCGTTGGCTGGTTCCAAGGTAGAATGGAATTTGCAGCTAGGGCTTTAGGTAACAGATCCTTGCTGGCTGATCCGCGTCGCGTTGACATGCGCGATATTATTAACCTCAAAATTAAATTCCGAGAAAAGTTTCGCCCTTTTGCTCCTAGTATTTTAGAAGAACGGGTAGGGGAATACTTTGAGATGGATACGCCCGCCCCATTTATGGAAAAAGTCTTGCAAGTACGTCCTGAAAAAAGAGCGCAAATTCCAGCTGTTACCCATGTAGATGGTAGTGGTCGCTTACAAACTGTTAGTCGCCGCACTAATCCCCTCTATTGGGAATTGATTAATACCTTTGCTCAACACACAGGCGTTCCCCTGCTTTTAAATACTTCCCTCAACGAAAATGAACCGATTGTACGCACTCCCACAGAAGCGATTTTGTGTTTTTTAAGAACTCAGATGGATGCTTTGGTTCTCGGTTCCTATTACATAGAACGCAACAATCTCAAATAACCAGCACTCAAGCGATATCGCCTATGATCAATAAATATTTGCGTAACTTACATGACATCTGTCTCAAGCTTATACGCATAATTACTGATTTAGCCTGCCCATTACCTAAATCTGGATTCCTGACTTAATTTTTAGTCCGGAAATACTCTCTTGGTAGCCGTAGAAAGATTTGTTAGCATTAATTCATGTATCGTTAGATACAACGTATCCTGCTTCCAACTCCTAAGATTTAGGGAATTCTGATTGTGAATGTGTAATTTTTCATCAACCCTACTCTCAAGCAAAAACCGCAGGCTAGTAGGCAAAAGTTCACAACCAGAAAGATTTAGGCAGGAGCAATCAAACTCAAATCACAACGGCAACAACAAAAGTGAGATGGTAAAAAACTGGGCGCTGGTAATCGGTATTAATCATTACGACTTCCTGCAACCCCTGAAATATGCCAAGCGGGATGCACAGTTAATGCAGCAGTTACTCTGTAACGAAGTAGGTTTCGAGCGAGTTTTCTTATTTTCCGATGACTCACCAGATATCGGTGGCGAATCAACTCGTCCTTACCGTGCTAACTTGCTGCAATGTTTGCGACAACTCTTTAACAACCCCTTCATGACAGAAGAAGACAACTTTTGGTTTTTCTTCAGTGGTCATGGGATCAGACACGCTGACCACGATTACCTAATGCCTTTAGATGGCGATCCTAATGATATAGAAAACACAGGAATTTCTCTTAGCTACTTAACCGAATGCTTCGGTTGTTGTGGCACTAAAAATATAGTGATGATTTTAGATGCTTGTCGTCACCAACAAAAGCAAATTAGCGAAGGAATTGGACGACAAGCACAACAAATAGCAAATCAAACTGGAGTTATCAGCATTTTATCTTGCACTCCTCAGGAATCCTCTGGAGAAATCGATGCCCTGCAAACAGGAGCCTTTACCCACGCACTCTTAGAAGGCTTAGGGATTCAGGGGCAATGTGCCACAGTTAAACGATTGCAGCAATATCTGCGTTTTCGAGTCTCAGAACTGGTTCAGCATTACAAGTATCCGCAACAAACACCTGAGATTACAGCAACTAAACCTGACCTCATTCTTGTGCCGCAATATGCAAATTTAGATGATATTGCCCAACAGCAAATCAACACTTTCCCTCCAGAAGTTAACCAAAATCTGGAAATAGTGGAACCACTTGTCATGAATGCAAAAGTTGTAGCTACTCGTTCAGATGTGCATACAGTTGTGAAAGTAGCACCACAAATTTCTGAATTATGGGTCGGAACTAGTGAAACACAAACCAATCCAATATCCGCAGATGCGATCGCTTGTCTGAGTTCCGAACCAGGAGTAGACTACACACATCTGCAAGATTTACTCGCAGCTGGTCAGTGGCGAGCAGCTGACAGAGAAACTCTCACCCTGATGCTAAAAGTAGCAGCACGAACCAAACAAGGCTGGCTAGATATCGAATCCATTAACAAATTTCCTAACACTGACCTTGCTACCATCGATCAACTTTGGGTTAAATACAGCAACGGCCGCTTCGGTTTCAGCATCCAAAAGCGCATTTGGGAAAGTATTGGTGGTATTGCTGATGCTGATTATCAAACCTGGTGTGAATTTTGCGATCGCATCGGCTGGCGTCAAAATCATTATTGGTTATTCTATTCTGACCTCACTTTCTCTTCCAGCGCTCCCCTCGGTCATTTTCCGGCCGCAGCTTCAGTGAACCTCCTCACAGTCCGTCGGGGTTGGGTTGTGGGTTTGTGCTCCTGTCTAGTCGGCTTCTCGGCTTTGGCATCGAGACTAGCAAAGTCTAGCCTATGATGTGCAGTAGCGATCGCCCTAACAATGATAGTCATGGTTGGTCATGGTTGGCGATCGCGTTTCAATCCCTAATAGGGATTAGGTGAAATTGCAATTCTACTCTCTCAGTATGAAGGGGGAGTAGAGATTAAGAGTTTCAATCCCTAATAGGGATTAGGTGAAATTGCAATTGGCTGAGGGGGCAATTAGATTCTTAAAAAAATTAGTTTCAATCCCTAATAGGGATTAGGTGAAATTGCAATTACTTTTTCGCTCGTTCGCTAGCCATCCCCAAAGGTTTCAATCCCTAATAGGGATTAGGTGAAATTGCAATATTATCTGGACGGGTTAGCTCAACAGTACCCATCACCTGTTTCAATCCCTAATAGGGATTAGGTGAAATTGCAATTTGGCATATTCCAAAATTTGTGGTGCAAGTACCACTGGGTTTCAATCCCTAATAGGGATTAGGTGAAATTGCAATTGGTTCATCAGGGATAAATTCCAGCGAGAGTCTGTTTCAATCCCTAATAGGGATTAGGTGAAATTGCAATTTTGCCAGCGCTGGTAATACGAGCTAAGAATCCCATAAATGTTTCAATCCCTAATAGGGATTAGGTGAAATTGCAATATTGGGGTGGAAGCACCAACGGCATAACGAGAACGGTTTCAATCCCTAATAGGGATTAGGTGAAATTGCAATGCTTTCCAGAAGTCTGTTAACGAATTAATCAGCAGTTTCAATCCCTAATAGGGATTAGGTGAAATTGCAATCACTATGCCGAATTAGTCTGTGGCAGTATGTCCTGTTTCAATCCCTAATAGGGATTAGGTGAAATTGCAATCCTTTAGCTTGTCTGGTTCTGGTGCTTCTGTACCCTTGTTGTTTCAATCCCTAATAGGGATTAGGTGAAATTGCAATGCTACCGGAAGCAATTTTTTGTGGCCAGTGGGTTGAAGGTTTCAATCCCTAATAGGGATTAGGTGAAATTGCAATATTTGGTTAAAATCCATAACTGGTGCCTGAAACGTTTCAATCCCTAATAGGGATTAGGTGAAATTGCAATTTCCTGGGGGATGCACAAATGGGCCCATCCCGTTTCAATCCCTAATAGGGATTAGGTGAAATTGCAATCTTGAAGGCTGATTCACTTATTGCAGTAGTCGGTTTGTTTCAATCCCTAATAGGGATTAGGTGAAATTGCAATTTGAGATAGTAAGATCGTGAAGCGCCTGGCTTTCCGTTTCAATCCCTAATAGGGATTAGGTGAAATTGCAATAAGGCGAAACCATCACTCTCTCCCTTTCTGCCGGTTTCAATCCCTAATAGGGATTAGGTGAAATTGCAATCTACTGTTTCTGTAATGGAAGAATCCTTACAGACATGTTTCAATCCCTAATAGGGATTAGGTGAAATTGCAATATTATCTAAGTTAGCGGTAGCCCGAAATCTTCCCGTTTCAATCCCTAATAGGGATTAGGTGAAATTGCAATTCCCAGAAAATAGAATCCAGTTTGCCCAAGAGATTGGTTTCAATCCCTAATAGGGATTAGGTGAAATTGCAATTATTCCCCCTGATACGTACCCATACCTGCGTTAGTTTCAATCCCTAATAGGGATTAGGTGAAATTGCAATTTTAGCGAGATAAACAGAGTTGCTATTAATTTTTTGTTTCAATCCCTAATAGGGATTAGGTGAAATTGCAATTAGAGGCTATTTTTCCAGAGTTAGCTTACGTTAGCGTAGTTTCAATCCCTAATAGGGATTAGGTGAAATTGCAATCCAGACAACTCGGTTTACAACCTCAACGCAATTCTTGTTTCAATCCCTAATAGGGATTAGGTGAAATTGCAATTCATTAATCCCCAAGTTAGATAGCTGTTGCTGTATCTGTTTCAATCCCTAATAGGGATTAGGTGAAATTGCAATATAGTGTCAGATAGCACATGAGCCAAGATAAGGAAAACAAGTTTCAATCCCTAATAGGGATTAGGTGAAATTGCAATTTAACCCAGTCCGCAAGTGGTTGAACGGTTGCTGGGTTCGTTTCAATCCCTAATAGGGATTAGGTGAAATTGCAATACAAATGAGATATCCACAAGCTACCATCTCGATTGTTTCAATCCCTAATAGGGATTAGGTGAAATTGCAATGTAAAGGAAGAATCTTTGTCATTGTATAGTTGAAAGTTTCAATCCCTAATAGGGATTAGGTGAAATTGCAATATCTGGCGGTGGCTTCTAATATTCCAAACTCAAGTTTCAATCCCTAATAGGGATTAGGTGAAATTGCAATCACAGATAGTAGCAGTGTTTCAAAAGTACGGCTATCCAGTTTCAATCCCTAATAGGGATTAGGTGAAATTGCAATAATTCTGGTTGTTTCCTTGTACATTGCTTGGTCGTTTCAATCCCTAATAGGGATTAGGTGAAATTGCAATCAATGCTGCGGAGTCAGCCATGCAGGAGGAGCGAGTTTCAATCCCTAATAGGGATTAGGTGAAATTGCAATGTGCGGGTTTAATTTTGCAAGGTGCTATCTATGCTGTTTCAATCCCTAATAGGGATTAGGTGAAATTGCAATCTAGTGCTATACTGTCCCCCCTCAAAGACATAAAGTTTCAATCCCTAATAGGGATTAGGTGAAATTGCAATGGGTTTGCATTAATCGGTGGGGGGGGAGTCGGTAAGTTTCAATCCCTAATAGGGATTAGGTGAAATTGCAATTAAATTTTAGTATTCCCCCCTCCCAGTATCGCCTGTTTCAATCCCTAATAGGGATTAGGTGAAATTGCAATTTTTTATGTTAAAAATCTGTATAAACAAAAGTGAATAGTTTCAATCCCTAATAGGGATTAGGTGAAATTGCAATAATTATTACCTTTTTCATCTAGTAACCCGTATTTAATGTTTCAATCCCTAATAGGGATTAGGTGAAATTGCAATTTTAGTGATTCTAAAATCGTATTTTCAAAAGAATCGTTTCAATCCCTAATAGGGATTAGGTGAAATTGCAATTTAGAGATTACTACAGACCTAATACGTTCGCACGTTTCAATCCCTAATAGGGATTAGGTGAAATTGCAATTCTAACAGCCCGTCACTGTGATAGGCGAGATAATAGTTTCAATCCCTAATAGGGATTAGGTGAAATTGCAATGTATTAAAACTTCTTTACAGCTAGGAAGTAATGTTGTTTCAATCCCTAATAGGGATTAGGTGAAATTGCAATATGATGGGAATAATCTATCTCTAAAAGCATAAAGTTTCAATCCCTAATAGGGATTAGGTGAAATTGCAATTATTGATGATGATGACGATGAGAATGAATAATGTAGTTTCAATCCCTAATAGGGATTAGGTGAAATTGCAATACACCCAATATCGCCGCCCCTAAAGCCGCAGCTTTGGCGTTTCAATCCCTAATAGGGATTAGGTGAAATTGCAATACTTTTAATTTCGGCAGCACGTAATTAGAAAGTAGTTTCAATCCCTAATAGGGATTAGGTGAAATTGCAATCAGAAATAGAAGCTTTAGCAAAAGAAAAATTGCGGTTTCAATCCCTAATAGGGATTAGGTGAAATTGCAATCAGCTACCCATAAACGGTTATTACGTGGATTTAGGTTTCAATCCCTAATAGGGATTAGGTGAAATTGCAATAGCGGGAGCCGCAAAGCTAGTCACTATGTAGTTTTCAAGGTACGGTTGCGCGAATGAACAGAGTATAACACGAGAAAATATAAATCGATTAACTGATAACCCCTGAAACCTATATACAGCAAGGTGCGCGGATGATTTTAATTAAAACTTTCTGTAAATGCGTGTGCTGTCCGGAATCCAGCCATTTTTCTTCAAGCCTAATTTTGTACACCTACCCATCCGCGCAATCACACCCAAAACATAGTTTTTTTGTAGAGTTGCGTGCCAGCGATCGCTTCTACTCTAGCAAAACAGCAGCCACACTGAATAACCGACACCTCATAAATCATCTTATAGCGTTTCCTCATCTGCTGAGGTTACGAAGGAAGTCGCTAATAAAATTGGTAAAACCTCTGCGTACCTTTGCGTTTGACTCTGCGCCCCTCTGCGTTGAAAAAGATTGATTGTGTCATCGCAGAACTCGTCAACAGGGAAATTTGTTAGAGTGAACACACCAGGATTTTTCAGTCAAATCTCTGAGTACGCTGGCAGACGAGGCTATCCATGCTTACAAATACGCTACTTCTCTCAAATCAACTTCCTACCCTCCAATATTCCTCCACAACGGAGCGATTTGATGATACTTGGGAAGCCCCTTTGGCTACCCTCCTCGGACTGGGACGCGCCGCAGGCGCTGACTTCATTGAATTGTTCTTAGAGCGACGCAACTATATTAGTTGTCTTGCAGAAGAAGACGCCATCACCAGTATTTCACCCAGTTTAGCTACAGGTGCGGGAGTCAGAGTATTTCGTGGCAAAGCCGACTGCTACGTCAGCACTAATAACCTGTCGTTTTCAGGCTTGAAAGCCGCCTTAGAAAAAGGACTTTCCATCCTGGGACTACAACTACCTGCGCCTACCGCCTTCATCCCAGAAATCAACCTCGAATTACTGCGAGACTACGCTACAAAACGAGGTAAAGATGGCTGGCTACCTTTGTGTAGTTCCATCCGCGAAATGGGCGAAGTCCTCCTTGATGGTACTGCCCAGTTGCAAAAAAAAGCTAGCCATGTGCAATCCCGCCGCGCTACCTACTTCCGAGACTGGCAAGAAGTATTAGTCGCCGCCAGTGATGGGACATTTGCCCGTGACATACGCCTCACCCAGTCGGTAGGCTTTAACCTACTGTGTGCAGATGGTGCTAATCGCGCCTCCATCGGTGAACGTGCTGGAAATACTAGCGACGCCAACTTTTTAAGAACCTGGGATTATCAACAAGCCGCCGAACAAATCGCCGAATCAGCCGGCAAAATGCTCTACGCAGATTACGTAGAGTCAGGCACTTACCCCATTATCATGGCGAATCACTTTGGTGGGGTGATCTTCCACGAAGCTTGTGGACACCTGTTAGAAACCACACAAATCGAACGCAAAACCACACCTTTCGCCGACAAAAAAGGTGAAAAAATTGCCCACGAAAGTCTCACAGCGTGGGATGAAGGGCGTTCTGACAATGCCTTCGGTACAATTGACATGGATGACGAAGGTATGCCGGCTCAAAGAACTTTGTTAATTGAAAAAGGCGTTCTCAAGAACTTCTTAGCCGATAGAACTGGCTCAGTGCGTACCGGACATCCCAGAACGGGAAGTGGACGCCGCCAAAATTATACCTTTGCAGCTGCTAGCCGGATGCGGAATACATATATTGATACTGGCGATTACAGTGTTAATGATTTATTCGCCTCTGTTGATAAAGGCATTTACTGTAAAAAGATGGGTGGCGGTAGTGTTGGTGCTACAGGTCAATTTAACTTTGGTGTTGATGAAGCTTATTTGATTGAAAATGGCAAAATCACCAAACCATTAAAAGGTGCAATTTTGATTGGTGAAGCTAAGGAAATTATGAATAAGATTTCCATGTGTTCCCAAGATTTGGAACTTGCACCTGGTTTTTGTGGTTCCGTTAGTGGCAGTATTTACACCACAGTCGGACAACCCCACATCAAAGTTGATTCTATTACCGTCGGTGGACGCTAATTGTTGAAACCTACCCATCAGTATTAGCAAAAAAAATGTAGGTTGGGTTGAACGTAGACGCCGGAGGCGGCTTACCGCAAGGTAGTGAAACCCAACCCCCTGATCAATGTTGGGTTTCGCGTTGCTCAACCCAACCTACGCCTGACGCCATAACACACCCTACTGGCGTGTCAAGGCTAAAATGGTGCAAAAAATTTTCTTGTGGTGCGGGCATCTTGCCCGCTAATTAGAACGGGCAAGATGCCCGTACTACAAGAGATTGCTAATACACAAAATTAGCTTAGACACGCCACTACAAAATTACTTTTTGCTGCATTCATCTGTGGTTCAAAAGCACACATCCAAAATCCCAAATTGACTATGCCAAATATCAACGAAATTGCCACCTACGCCAAGGATAATGCAGAGAAACTTGGCATCAAAAAATTTGACATTTATGGCTCAACGGTAGATGAAACCAGTGTCCAAGTAGATCAAGGTGAGGCAAAACAAGTTAAAGCCTCAAATCGTTCTGGTGTTACCGTGCGTGTCTGGAATGAAGAGAATACAATGGGTGTCACCAGCACCACAGATGTAGATCCCAAGGGATTGGAATTAGCTCTCAAAACAGCCTATGAAGCTAGTTTTTTTGGTGTAAAAGAAAATGTCCCTGATTTTAGCCCAGAGGCGACTGTTCCCATCGCCGATAAACCCCACGACAAAGCACCCCAAGCCCCGGTAGCTGAACTCATCGAAAGACTATTGGTAGCTGAAAAAGAATTACTCTCCGCTCACCCGGCAATTCAAGGTGTACCTTATAACGGTTTAGCACAGAGGGATATTGACAGATTCTATCTCAACAGTGATGGTGCGGTGAGAACTGAATCTCACTCTTTGGCGTCGGTTTATCTTTACAGCAAAACTGAAGAAGAAGGCAAAAAACCGCGCAGTGCTGGTGCTTTTAGAATCAACCGCAGTTTAGATAATCTTGATGTGAATGGTTGCATCCAAGAAACTGCTGAGAAAACTATCAGCCACTTGAATTATGAAAAAATCAAGTCTGGGAAATATCGGGTTGTGTTCTCAGCCGAAGCTTTTTTAAGTCTGTTGGGTGCTTTTTCTAATTTGTTCAATGCTCAAAGCATTCTCGACAACCAAAGCCTATCTAAACCTGATGATATCGGCAAGGAAATTGCTTCGCCCCTGCTTTCGGTATATGATGATGCATTACACCCTGCTAACATTGGGGCTGAAAGTTTTGATGGTGAAGGTACTCCCACCCGTCAGGTAGTGCTGATTGAAAAGGGGATTTTAAAGGGCTTTCTCCATAGTGCGGGAACTGCCAAACGGTTAAACGCTCAACCTACAGGTAATGCTAGTATTGGCGCTAAAGTCAGCGTGAGTCCCAATTTTTATCATGTCTTTCGAGCCGCACAGCCTGAGCAAGAATTTAGCTTAGAAACGGTGGAGAATGTGATTTTGATTGATGATTTGCAAGCTCTCCATGCAGGAGTCAAAGCTTTACAAGGTTCCTTTTCTCTACCGTTTGATGGTTGGCTAATTAACAAAGGTGTGAAAACAAGTATTGAGTCAGCAACTGTGGCTGGCGATTTCTTGGAACTGCTGAAGTCAATCAGTTATGTAGAAAAAGAGGTGGAGTTAACACCTGGTGGAGTTGCACCCAGAATCTGGGTTGATGAATTGTCGATTACTGGCGAATAAGGTTTGAGAGTTAGGAGTTAAAGGTTTTCTGGTTGAAACTCATAACTTCTAACTCTTATTCTTCCCCGCCAATACCAAGTTGAATATCGAACCCATCAGCACCATTGACATTAGCGCCTACCATCACAGCACCATCTGCTTGGGCATTATATAACTGAGCATCACTTAAATTAGCATCAGTAAGATTCGTGTTATTGAAGCTTGTACCACTTGCAAAGACTGCTGTCAAATTAGCACCTTCTAAGTTCGCGCCTTCTAAATCAGCGCCTTCTAAGTTCGCATTTTCTAAGTTGGCACCTTTTAAATTGGCATTTCTTAAATCCGCACCTATCAAGTGAGCGCCTTTGAGGTTCGCACCTGTTAAATTGCATCCAAAACATTCTCTAGTTTCTAGTAAGCGCTGCACAGAGGCGGAGTTTTCAGCTTGAGCAGGAATAGGAGCAGCCAGAGATATGGTGCTGAGTAAAGCTGCGGCTGTCATCAATATTGGTTTCATATCTGTATACCTCTGACGTTTTTAAAAAGCATTAACTATTTAACTTCTACACTTAATTATCTCAAATTTCAGAATTATGTCCTCATGCGATCGCTAGAATTTATAATTGCAATTAAGTTTGAGTATTCTCACTATAGTTAGAGCAAGTGGCAGAAAACAATCTTTCTATCTGTGGATTATTTTGAATTCAGCGACTAGGTAAATTCACAAATTCAAGTTGAAGAATTCCGAAATAAATTTCCTTTTTAAAAATAAAATCTAGAGTTTTGAGAAAAATTACTGAGAGGGTGTTTATAAAATAATTCTTAAGCGGTTGAGCGACTATGATTATGGGCTAATCGACGTAACATTAGATGCGTCATAGGGGCGTATATAATTGTTTCACTTGTTTGCAGATGATATTCGTAGTCTTTACTGAGACGACGATAGCGATCTAACCATGCAAGTGTACGTTCCACAACCCAACGTCGAGGCCATACTTTAAAGCCTGAAGTATTATCGGAGCGTTTAACAATTCGATTGCACAGCCAAAAAAATACCTGACCCAATCAACTAGTTTTCCAGCATATCCGGTATCTGCCCAAATTAAATGCAGTTTGGGGAATGAGTATTGAATATTTAGTACCAGTTTTGCTCCGTCACGGTCTTTTTTGCCATATACCTTTGCGCTGCCAACGTTGAAAATATGAGTATACAGTCAAACTTGCTGGAGATAGTAATTAAACCGATCGCGCAGTTGGTCAACTGTGAGATTTTGCGTCCAGTATTCTACTAAAGCATGACCAAATGCCCAGGCGTTACGGTCTGGCGGGGCAGGGTTTTCTAGTAGTAATGGCCAGAGGGAGAGCAAATCAAAGTTGAGTGCTGATGAGTTAGTTGGATTCAAGAGGGAAAATAACTCATAAGCCATCTGGAGTTTGCCGATTACTATGGGTAACTGTTCTACAGGGATTTGCTCTGCGAGTAGGTACGCTAAAGTGGGTGCGCCCGTTGAGAGGGTGGCGATAAATTGCAGTACAGGACTTTTGAGCAGGGCGGTGAGTCCTTGGGTTGTCGCCATTTGGAAGGTGTAGTGGTCGATGATTTTGGCGGCGGCGACGGTGCGGGCTTCGAGATTACGCAAAAAGCGAGCTAGTCGCAGTTGTTTGGCGGGGGCGATCGCTTCTATTAATCCTAATGATAGTTTTTCTATTCCCCAAGATACACGCCCGGTTTGGCGATCGCTGGTAACGATGGGGAGAACTAAATTAGAGAATTTGCCCAACAACTTGGCGCGATATTCAGTAGCTTCTCGAATGGCAATTTCCTTTGGGCGATCGCCCCATTCCCAATCTAATGGTGGTTCCCACTCACGGATAGGACGCAGACGATCCACCTGGGTGACTATGGTAATCGTAGGTAAATCGGCGACATCTGCTTGCATGTCTTGTAAAAAGTCCACATCCATTTGTAGCGCCGGATCAAGGGCGGGAGTGACTAATAGTAGCAAGTCTGCGTTGTTGGCATAATCTAGTACTTGCGATCGCAGTTCTCCACGGTTCACTTGTTCATATCCTGGCGTATCCCAAAGGTTTAGGGTTTCGCTGCTTTGAGTTTGCCATTGATAATTTTGGATTTTATCAGTGCTGGGTAAGACGTCAACGGCAGCTAAATCAGCTGGAAACAAGGTGTTAATCAGGCTACTTTTTCCCGATCCTGTGCGCCCTACTAACAAAATATTGACGGATTTTTGCTCAACGGCGGCGACTGGTTCGGCTTGCTCTAAAATTTCTCGCAGGGTTTGGGTTTTGGCTGGGGGTAGGGTTGGTGTAGATGGGGTGGATGTTAAAACTGGTGGTGTAGTGTTGCTATAAAGAGCGATCGCTTGGCGACATAAGTTTCTCAGTGCGGCTTCTCGGATTAACTGGCTCAAGTTCACCAGTAGTTCTTGAGTAGCACGGTTACTATAACCTTGGCTGGCTCGTTTTGCGATCGCTGCGACTGGATTTAACACCCACTGTGCCCAGTTCCAGACTCGCCAGAGTTTACGGGCGGATGGTTCTAGTTTGCGGTAGACTTCGTATGCTTGGTATGCTTGCCCGACTGTTACTTGATTTAAGGCAGGGGATAACTTTTGCATCCACTCATCTAGTCCATCCATTGTGCCCCGAATTAAGCCGTAAGCTTGAGGGACGTAAATATTCAGTAACGGGTATTGTACTTGGGGATTGTAAATGTGAGCGATCGCCACTACTAAATCTTGGCAGCGTGTCCAAAAAGTTTGCCAGTCTTCCCAAATTGGGCGATCGCTTTGCGCTGCTTGGATAATTTTTTGTAGGGCGATTTCTGCTTGGGTGGTGGCGTTATTGCCTGTGGATGGCGGGGTATCATCGGCAATATCTGCCAATTCTGCATTCACTTCTGCTAAGACAGCTTCTAGCTCTTTCACCACAGGTCGAGTCCAGCGTACCAGCAACCAACGCCAGCCTACAAGTACCACGGTTAACACAGCCCAGATCCAATTAATCCCCCATGTATGAATTTGCACTCCTGCGGAGATTAATAAGAAAGTGACGATGAAAGCGATCGGGGTTGCTAATACAAGCCACTGCCAAAGTTTTAAGCGCACCATGCCTTATGCTTGCCTTGGTAAGAGTTCTTATACATTTATTGTCTATCTAATACTTGTGTATTCTTCTTCAATATTGATAAAATTGAAGAATGGTTAGAACGCGGTATTACCATCTTTCAACTACCCTCCTATTCACCTGAGTTAAATTTGATTGAAATTTTGTGGCGCTTCATTAAGTAACAATGGATTGGGAGCATCCCAAATGTGTAAATTTATTTTTTTGTAGTGCGGGCTTCTAGCCCGCTTCCTGGACATTAGGGAGCAAGATGCTCCCACTACAAATTTTATTTTTGCAAAATTGGGATGCTCCCCAATGGATTGAAATTGATGCCTACCAAAATTGGCAAACTTTTGTAGCATCTGTGGAAAATATTCTCCGATAATTTGGTAAAAACTATGTAATTAATTTTGTTTAGCTACTTAATACTAGGCGATCGCACACTGCAACTGCCATCATCTTACTTGTAGCAGATGTAAATTTTGTTCAAAATCATAAATTGTATATCTAATCTATGACTCCTGGCGATATTTGCCGAATGAAAAATACCACCAAAATGCTGACACAATAGGACATGATGTGATAGTAGGTAACAATTTCGGCTAAAGAAACGTCTTATGTGTTCTAGTAATCTCTCAGTACCATCGGCTTTTACAGATGTAACAAGAGAGACATTAAAAACATGACTACATCTGCACAATCAGTTATTGATGGAGCAAATATAATTCAATGAGTAAGTTTGAAATCGAAATCGACTTCAGTAATGTAGATTTAGCTTCCCTAGAAACAGAAGATGATTTTCAAAGAGAGGCAAAACACTTACTACCAAAGGCACTGGTGCAACTAGGTGAAAGAGTGGGTGAAAAGACGTGGGAGGAATTGCAAAAAGGCATGAAGGGGCAACAAAGTCAGAAACGCAAGTTTATTCAAGAAACAGGCAGGACTTATCAACGGAATGCCAGTAGCAGAGAACGGCAAGAACTGGAAGACTACATTATTGAGCAATTACGCCAGTACAAGCGGCGATGAGACAATAAAGTACTGACCAAAAACTTATAGAATTTGTGAGCGATCGCTTGAGTAACGTATGCTATGCGATCGCACATCGTCTTAATCTAAAAGTATGTCAGACATCTACAGCGAGTAAATATGCAGATTAGCCAAGCATTATCCCTGTTGCCAGCTATGGGCTGTGGAACTTGGGCATGGGGGAATCAACTGCTCTGGGGATACAACGAAAGTATGGATGACCAGTTGCAAGCAGTTTTTAACCTGTGTGTGAGTAACGGTGTGACGTTGTTTGATACGGGTGATTCCTATGGCACCGGCAGATTAAACGGACGCAGTGAACTACTTTTAGGACGATTTGCGCGGGAATATCAAGGTATAAACAAAGAACATATTTGCATCGCCACTAAACTGGCTGCTTACCCATGGCGATGGACACGCCAATCAATGGTTTTAGCTGGTAAAGCTTCCGCCCAACGTCTAGGCAGAAATGTCGATTTGGTGCAGATGCACTGGTCTACAGCGAACTATGCACCTTGGCAAGAAGAGCGGCTGTTAGATGGTCTGGCTGACCTTTACGAGCAAGGTTTGGTCAAGGGCGTAGGACTATCTAATTACGGCCCCAAACGGCTGCAACACGTACATCAAAAGTTTGCTGAAAGGGGAGTACCTATTACTACATTGCAAGTGCAATACTCTCTGTTATCTACATATCCCGTCACAGAACTAGGGCTAAAAGAGGTTTGCGATCGCTTAGGGATTAAACTGATTGCCTACAGTCCGCTAGCATTGGGATTATTAACTGGAAAATACTCAGAGAGAGGCCCTTTTCCTCAAGGTATTCGCGGTTTATTGTTTAGACAATTGCTACCAAAAATCAGACCACTCTCAGCATGTTTACAAGAAATCGCCCAGTCTAGAAATAAAACTATGTCACAGGTAGCAATTAATTGGTGTATTTGTAAAGGCACTATTCCCATCCCTGGCGCTAAGAGTGTTGAGCAAGCACAGGAGAATATTGGCGCTTTAGGTTGGCAATTAGACTCTAGCGAGATAACTGCACTTGATCAAGCAGCTGCTAGTACAGACAAAAAAATGGTGCAAAATATTTTTCAAACTCAGTAAACTCTAAATAAGTTGGTGCTAACAAACCGAACTATGTTACAAACTGTCCGCATAACTAAAACCCTGACAAATAACTAATGATGACTTATTCAATATTTACAAACCCATTGAATATAAAACTAAACGGTCATAAAGTTTATCTGGTAAAAGACGCTTGAGTAAAGCCCCAATTTTGGCATCTTGTCCAATGAGATAGCGTGTCTTGGGATGTTTTGCAGTTAACGCATGAACCACAGCCTCAGCAACAATATTGGGAGAAATTCCATTAGAGGCGATAATCCCAATGCTTTTGCGTACAGCTTTCATAGTCTGACCATAGAGATTGAGCGCTGATTGGGGTAGATTGGCTTGGGCTGTGTCAGCTTGACTAAAAGATTTTCCCCAAATTGGTGTTGCGATCGCACCCGGTTCAATAATAGAAACAGAGATTTTCCAAGGTCTTAACTCCATACGCATGACATCGGTGAGTGCTTCCAGAGCAAATTTTGAAGCATTGTAAGCACCCAAAAATGGCGCTGCACTCCGACCACTAATCGAACCCATATTGACAATTCGACCTTTTCCCTGGCGTAATAAACCGAGAAACCCTTGTGTGACTGCTAGTTGTCCGGTGACATTTACTTCCAATTGCCGACGAAACTCTGGGACGGGTAATAGTTCTAATGGGCCAGGAACAGCAATCCCGGCATTATTCACTAAACCCCAAATTCCCCCATCACCGACAGCATTTGTGACAGTTTCCACCGCAGCTGCAATAGACTCAGCATCAGTAACATCTAAAAAAATCGGGACAAGTCTTGGTGATGCTTTTTGTTGCAGCGCTTGAGCATCAATATCTCTACGCACGCCAGCAAAAACCAAAAATCCCAACTTGTCTAAAAGCAAAGCACAAGCCTCACCAATTCCAGTTGATGCGCCTGTAATTACAACTGCACGTTGAATTTGGGCAACCATTTATATTCTCCGCAATCTGACTTTAACTATAAAATCACTTGCTGAGTACAAAAGTAGCGCATCTGTCTTTTGTTATTTATTTAGTGTGGGTGATTGATGAAAGGGCATTTTAAAATGGGAACATATCAAGCATCATTGGGAGGAATCAATCGTCATGAGCGTAATTGTTGCTAAGTGGACGATTGACGAATATCACCGCATGATTGAGGCTGGCATTTTGTGCGATCGCCAGGTTGAACTACTGCAAGGAGAAATCGTCGAAATGTCCCCAGAAGGGGAACCCCACGCCTATTGTAGCGATGAAGCAGGTGAGTATCTAGCAAAGTTATTGAGCGATCGCGCCAAAATCCGCCAAGCCAAGCCAATCACCTTATCCAACGACTCAGAACCCGAACCAGATATAGCTGTTGTCCAACGGTTAGGAAGCGAATATCGACAGCATCATCCCTATCCAGAAAATATATTCTGGTTAATTGAGTACGCTAATACCAGCTTAGAAAAAGATTTAGAAATCAAAAGCAAAATTTACGCCGCCGCAGGGATTGTAGAATACTGGGTTGTCAATCTTAAAAAGTTACACCTAGTGGTGTTTCGAGACATCTTAGATGGAGAATATGCCACAAAACAGATATTAAAAAAAGGAACCATCCAACCACTAGCATTTCCAGATGTTGATATAGCAGTGCAACGAATATGCGATCGCTCTCAAATTGATTAGCAATCTCATAGACAAAAAACAAAGGCGTTGCTTAATCAGGATATAAAAATCAAAATCTTGATTTCTCAAACTCTCACTCTCTGCGACTCTGCGTGAGATAAATTGATATTTTCAATCAGCAACGCCGAAAAAAATAGGCAAGAAGATAAGATTGCAGAATTTGCACTACAACACCTGTACATCTTCCCATGCCCTATTCCCTATTCCCCATTACCATTTCTACACGAGGTAAGTGTTGCTCTAACCAATCTGCTAAATCAGCTAACACTTCTTGGTAATTAAGATCATTATGAAGTTCATGATAAGCCCCCGGATACTCTACCCGCGTCTTATCTTCACAAGCAACTCTCTGGTAAAAAATGTTTCCTCCTTCTGGTAAAGCTACTCTATCGGCACTACCGTGAAGAATCAACAGAGGTAATTGCCAATCAGCAGCATGGGCATTAATCCAAGCAACAGTAGCAAAGAATTCTGTAGCTAAACGCGCACTACCCCTTGTATGTCGCAAAGGATCTTGAGCATAAGCGGCTAAAACTTTTTCATCCCGTGAACCAGCAGAAAGGTCAATACCAGTACTTAGTGTGAACCGGGGCCATACCCTAGAGAGTAAATTACCTATGAGTAGCCGGATTTTTGACACCCCGACTTTTCCTAAAGTTGGTGCTAAAGCAATCACGCCTTGCAGTACAGATGCTTTTTGGGGACAGCGCAAAACATAGTCTAAGACCACTACCGCACCTAAACTATGACCCAAAAGGAAAATTGGGCATTGTGGCTGCTGGATTTGAATCAATTGTAGAAAGGCTTGCAGGTCTTCACGAAACTCAGCCCAACCATTGATATGGCCTCGCTGTCCTAGCGATTGTCCATGACCGCGCAAGTCCAAAGCGTAAACAGCATACTGTTTAGATATTAAATGCTCAACTACATTACCATAGCGTCCGCCATGTGCTCCGAGTCCATGCACAATAGCTAATGTTGCCCTCACCTTACCTTCTGGATGCCAGCTTTGATAGTACAGTTCAAGTCCTTCAACACCCTGAAATTTGCCTTCACTGTGGTAGATCATCGTCACTTTTTTACGTCTTTGCCCAAGTAATCTAGTAGCTTATCAACGTACATTGTAGAGAAAAGAGCATCTATCTGTAAGCAGAAATACAGGCTATTTAAGCTAGATATTTTTTGATTTCTGGAGATGAGATTGTTGAGAATTACAACCGATAATTTCTAACCATAGATTGGTGAATAATATGGCATCAAAAACTACGATTTGTTCATGAATTCAGAGAGGATTTTATCAATACTGATTCTGGTAACTTTGTTCCGCTAGGTCGTGCTGCTGGGTTGACTTCCCCGGTATGTGAGGAAAATCCACCCTTGAATGCTGCAACGATTAAGCGAGTACAGGAGGGTATAGCTGCGGCGGTTAACCCTGCTGTCCGTCATGCAATTACAGAAACTTTTGAGCGGTTAGCAACAATTAATCCAGAGTATCCGGAACCTAGAATTAATAGTACATTGCGTCGTTTAGGATTGCGATCGCTCATTCGTTCTCTGTTCCGGGTACGGGTCGAATACCCAGAAAGGATTCCTGACTCAGCTGCGGTCTTGGCTGTTAATCATCTCCATCACATCGACCCCCTACTTCTACTGTCCGAACTCCCTACCCAACCCTATTACTATATTTTGGGTGATGCTCGCACCCTCTATAACAAGTGGTGGAAACGCCTAATTATGAGATTAACAGGGGGTATCATTCCTTTGGAACGTGTGTGGAAAGAAGAAGTTGCTGTAATGGAAGCAGCAAAAGCCGGACAACATGATCTAATTGCTTTGGCTACCGCAGTAGCACAGCACGTACCCAAGGGCGGGGATGTGCAAACACTTAGACAAATAGACCGCATTGTTCTGGGAATTCTCACTCGCGGAGATAGCATAATTGTTTTCCCGGAAGGAAGGCTGGGAACTGCTGAGGGTAAGTTGCACGTTCCCCTGAAACGCGGTACTGTGATTTACGCTCTCCGGGCTGGAGTCCCAATACTACCAGTAGCGCTGATTGGAACGCACGACTTGTATTTGAGAAAAGAGTTAACGATTCGGTTTGGTCATCCATTAAGCTTTTCTCCTACCGCAATACCAAAGCGACAGGAGATAGAGGCAGTATTGTTGAAATTACAGAAGGCAATGTTAGCTATACTACCAGCGAATTATCAAGAAGCGGACGAACCAAAACTATTACGTAATTTTCTCAACCACATGTTGTGGTAATTCGTGATACTCGCCTCCAGTGAGCAGAAAGCTACATAATTTGTAATTACAAACTGCAACAAAGAAACGGTATTATTTCTCTAAAAAGTTTGCAATTTTAAAATTTGATGTTCCTTCCCAGCAGTGATTTAAACACGCATTGACTCTAGCATGTGGTACTTCAGCCAATTCAGTCGATTCATTAGATGCATTAAATTGCACGGCTGTGACGATGTATTCAAAAATAATCACAAACTGTTTAGTCGGTGACATTCTTTCGACAACAACTGTGTCACCTATTCTGGGAATTTGAGGTAAATCCACTACAAAATTCTCCATCTTCGGCTTGTCTAGAGGATTTTTGAAATTGAAGTATTTGCAGTAAATCAGAATTTTCACTCAGGAAACCACCAATAGTGCTGAACAATTAATAAGAATTCTATTCTAATTTAACGCTTAAGATATACCAAATTACTTACCCCGCCATAGTTGTTGTAACCACTGAAAAATCTTCAACAGAATTTTTTCTACCCAAAGCATAGCAGCATCCAGCAATTCTAGAATTTGCTCTAAGATATGCTTCTCATACCCCATGTGTATGGCTTCGACTTCTATCCAGTCTGGCTGTGGTTCCATTTGGGTGCTTTGGCGTCGCTGTTGAGAGATTTCCCCTTTCTTACTCTTACTTCCAGATTGGGAAATCCGGGGTGTACTTCCCTTAGCATTTGAGGCTTTTCTGGAGATTTTTTGTTTGGGTGTATGGTTGCGGGTTGGTTTTTTCTTTTGTACTGACTCAGATTCTGACTGTGGTAATTGTAAAATGTTTTGATAACTTCCCGTCAAATTTTTTGGTAGAGCATCTGATGCTGAGGAACTGGAAACTAAAGCTGGCTGTTTCTTTTCTACAGATGCAACTGGTTCTTCATCAGATTTATGAGAATTACCAAATAAATCACTCCAAGACAACCACGGTTCTGCTGCTAAGTCTTTATCTTGTGAACGCCTACTTTTAGGTAAAGCTTGAGAGTTACGATGAGATAACCTTTTTCCTGTCACTTTTTGATCAGAATTGCTTGACTCTAGGTTTTTGTCAGCGCTAACACCAAAAAAATAATTGAGCGCTGCTGTAATTAATTCCTGAATATTTAGTGTATGGCTTTCTAATTCATCATTTGTGACTGAAATTTGTCCTCTAGCCGCTAACTCTTCTTTACCATAAAGAAAGATGCTAAATTGAGTTTGGACAACTTCGATGATTTCTTGACTGCGTTGTTGTACTGGGACTAAAGCACTGGCTTCCAACTTCGCCACAACTGCATCTAGTAATACTAATAATTTGTCAGATTTTAGTAAATATTTAGAATCTAGCTCTGCTGTTTCTTTTCCCATAGATAGAGCCGCTACATGCCGTGGATTACTACCAGTCAGCTTTGCTAATAAGTGGTTAATTTCTGGTAAGAGTGCAGCTTGTTGTTTAACTTTAAATACTCTCAAAGCCTGCCAATACTTAGCAATTTCAGTAATTATTCTATCTTCTAATTGTGCTTGCTGCTGGGATGTCAAAATGTCCAAAATGACATTATCTGGGGTGACGAGTACTAAATGACGGTTCGCCAAACTTGTAGCAATTCCCTGCACCACTAAATGATTAAATTTGAGAGAGTTTTCTGTTTGTGAGGTGTGAAGATTTTTTGCTTGCGCCTCTGGAATAGTTAAGGTTGGAGACGAAGTAGGGTTAATGCTGGGGTGATGATGGGAAAATCTCTGCCATAAAGACCCTAAGAACTGGAAGGGACTGAAACTTGGCGATGTCTTTAAGGGTGGGTCAGTAGATACTTCAGATGGTAGATTTTTGACAGTCTCTAGTACTTGCTGAATGGGGGCGTCAGCAGTCGGCAAATTTTGCGATTCTAACTGTAACCTAGATTGTGGCTCTTTGGTGTGCAGCTTTTTAGTAGTGGATTGGCTTGGCTGCAACAGCAGGTACACAGGGTAAAGTAGTAACTCAACACCCCATTTAGTGGCAACTTGCACATGGTGGAAAGTATGTTCCAACTGTGTTGTCAACCGCCGCGATTGCTGGTGGACAAAGTTAAATAGCTTGCTTTGATAGCGACCAGAGGAACCAGAAGACATTGTAGTGATTTGTTTAGTTAGAAATTTGTTTAGCTGCGAGACTCCCACCCAATCATCAAAACGACAAACTATTAATTATCGTTAGTGCCCTAATCTTACCGAAAATATGACCCTTCCTGTATCTCTATCTCAGAATAAATTCATCTTAGAAGCAATTGAAAAACTGCGTGCTTGTTGTCAAATTAATATTCAGTCTGGCTGGCTTTACCGAGAAGCTGACTGGAATATTACTGATGTTATCGCAGATGATTTGTCTCTATGGACACCTGTAGTGCTCAACGCTAAAGGACATATTGCTTGGACAAAGGGGAAAAACACCCTATGGCTGGTGCAAAAATTGGTAGTTCCCCAAGATTTGCAGGGGTATCCCTTAGCAGGGTTGTCTTTACGGCTACCACTACTGTGGTGGGCTGATGGGGCTGAAGTGTATGTGAATGGGGAGTTGGTTTTGGTGGGGGATTTGTTTGATTGCTCACCTAGAGTGCTGTTAAGCCGGGAGGTAACGCCAGGGGAGGATTTTATGGTGGCTTTGCGGCTGGTGAGTCCGGGACATGATGATGGTGCTTTGGTGCGATCGCTCCTTGTTTATGAATCTACTGATTATAATCGTCCTGATCCCGGTTTTGTGGCTGATGAGTTGGCTGTGTTGCAACTTTTGGGGATGGATTTGGCTGGTTTGGCGTCAGGGGTGAGGGAGATTATCAACCGCCGAGGCGAGGACACTTGCGTGGACGGGTTTCTCGACTTGAGCAAAGTGTCCGTCGCAGAGGAAGCAGAGAGGGGGGAGTGGGAAAATATACTTTTGGCTTTGCGTCAATACCTGGGGTTGTTTAATGTTAGAAAAGCGAAAATTTATCTTTTGGGTCACGCTCATTTAGATTTAGCATGGCTATGGCCTGTGAGTGAAACTTGGCAGGCTGCACAAAGTACTTTTGAGTCGGTACTTAAGTTACAACAAGATTTCCCAGAGTTGATTTTCTGTCATTCGACGCCTGCGCTTTATGCTTGGATTGAGGAAAATCGCCCGGATTTGTTTGAGCAAATTCAAAAGGCGGTGGTTGCTGGACGTTGGGAAGTGGTTGGCGGTTTTTGGGTGGAACCGGAACTAAATTTGATTGCGGGTGAATCTATTGTGCGTCAGCTATTGTATGGTCAGCGCTATGTCCAAGCAAAGTTTGGTAAGTTGGCGACGGTGGTCTGGGTTCCTGATTCTTTTGGTTTCTGTGCGACTTTACCGCAGTTTTTTGTGAATGCGGGAATTGAGTTTTTTGTCACCCAAAAGTTACGTTGGAATGATACTACTAAGTTTGAGTATGATGCTTTTTGGTGGCGATCGCCTGATGGTAGTGAAGTATTTAGTTATATGTCTGCACTCATCGGTGAAGCTATCGACCCGGTGAAAATGGCTGCTTACGCTTGTGAATGGTACAACAAAACTGGTTTACCAGATGCTCTCTGGCTTCCCGGTGTGGGCGACCACGGCGGCGGCCCTACCCGTGATATGTTGGAAGTTGCCCAACGCTGGCAAACTTCGCCTGTCTTCCCGGAATTAGAATTCACCACCGCCGAAAAGTATTTACAGCAAATTAAAGACAATTCCTCGTCTCAACTCCCCATCTGGGATGATGAACTCTACTTAGAATTCCATCGTGGTTGCTACACCACCCACGCAGACCAAAAACGTTGGAATCGTCGTTGTGAAAATTTATTGTACGAGGCCGAATTATTTGCTACCTTGGCAACTATCAGTTGTGGGGTGACATATCCCCAAGCCAAAATCGAAACAGCTTGGAAGCAGATATTATTTCAACAGTTTCATGATATTTTACCTGGTTCTTCAATTACCCAAGTTTATCGAGATGCATTGTCTGATTGGCAACAAGTAGAGCAGGTAGGAACGGAAATATTACGAGAATCACTGTTAGCGATCGCTTCCCAAGTTATTTTACCTCCACCCCCGCACCCTGAAGCCAAGGCCATCTTCATTTTTAATTCTCTCAATTGGATGCGATCGCAAGTAGTGGAAATTCTCTTAGCAGAGCTCGAACCCAATGTGGACTGGCAAATTTGCGACTTCCAGGGAAATCAGATGTTGTCTCAAGACAGCATCACCTCAATTTATTTTTTGGCAAAAGATATCCCGGCTTGTGGTTATCGGATCTTTTGGTTATGTCCTTGTCAGCCTTCTTTACAGTCCCATGAACCTGTTGTAGAAGAGTTTGTTTTAGAAAACGAGTTTCTCAAAGTTAAAGTTGACCCAGTCACAGGCGATTTATCCAGCGTCTTTGATAAAACTCATCAACGGGAAGTTCTCAGTGGTGCTGGTAATCAACTACAAGCCTTCCACGATAGCGGACAGTACTGGGATGCGTGGAACATTGACCCCAATTATGCCCAGCATCCTTTACCATCAGCGACACTATCAGCTATTGAATACTTAGAACGGGGAGTCTTACGAAGTTGTGTACATGTGGTACGAACCATTGGTCAATCTGCATTTTCCCAAGACTACATACTTGAACAAGGATCTGCTGTCCTCAAAATTAAAACCACTGTTAATTGGCAAGAAAATCAGGTGTTAGTCAAAGCTGCTTTTCCTCTCAACATCGCAGCAGATTTTGCTACCTATGAAATTCCCTGTGGTGCAATTCGTCGCCCCACTAAACCCCAGACTCCCGCAGAACAAGCAAAATGGGAAGTCTCTGCATTACGTTGGGCTGATTTGACTGGGGATACTTACGGTGCTAGTCTGCTAAATGATTGTAAATATGGTTATGATAGTCAGCTCAATCAACTACGCCTAACACTGTTACGCAGTCCCAACTGGCCTGATCCTGAAGCTGACCGGAGTATTCATGAGTTTAGCTATGCTTTGTACCCCCATGCTGGTAGCTGGGAATCAGCCCACACAGTCAGACGCGGCTATGAATTAAACATCCCTCTACAAGTGGTATTGAATCAACCCAGTACTCACAACTCACAAAATAGTACACCTGAGGCAGTGAGTTTTTTGAATTTAGCTGCTGAAAATCTCATCTTAATGGCACTCAAGCCAGCCGAGGACAACCCAAAACAATTAATTCTGCGGTGTTATGAATGTCACGGTGACACAGCCGAGTTAACTTTACAGAGTGATTTAGGGTTAAGTCTAGGAGATACCGTAGATTTGTTAGAGCGTTCCACAGTCGGGAGCAAATTCTCATCTGGGCAACAAATCTTGACGATTCAGCCTTGGAAAATCACAACACTTAAAATCATAGCGAGGGAGTAGGGTCAAGGGTCAATACATTAGTGTCAACTTAAAAAAATAGCTTCACACTTGCCCTCCTCACCCGACAGAGAATGAATTCTCTGCCTAATAGCGAAAGTCTACTGAAGTAGACTCAGGATTTTGGGGGATATTATAGCCATTTTCAGATGACATAAGCTATTAGCAAGGAAATTAATTTCCTTGCTGGATATGGATTTCACCTTAAGTTGACACCAATGGGGTCAATACTCCCCATTCCCTGTTCCCTAGTGCAGGTTGGCGGAAATAAACAAACCATTCCAAATGAACGGAACGCTTACGCTGTATTCATTTTGAATTTTGCGGAAAGTTTTGTAGGCTGGTTTCCCAACCTAGGAACGCCACTTCCTACAACGGGGGAACCCCCCGAAGTTTGCCGGAAAGAACATCTCCCCGGCAACTTCTCTCCGCAACAGAGTGGCTCAACTTTTCAAGACGAATTTTGAATTTTGAATTCCGCTTTGCGCTACTAGTAGTCTGTCAATTTTGTTTTGAGCGTCTCGCTCACGCGGGCAAGATGCCCGCACTACAGTCCATCATTTTTATCTTGACAGACTACTAGTCTTCATGATCATCAAACGGATCTGCCAACTCTTTACTAGGAGGGCCAAAAGATATATAGATACCCCACCCAGTGATGGCGATGACTACGGCACAGACAGAAATGCTAAGAACTATTGCGGGTTCCATAAGTAAGCGATAGATTATGAGTGCTATTCTTATAGAATATTACAGAAGATTAAAAAAAGCTTTGGCAACTAATCTTAGGTGAACTATGGCACAAAGGACTAGGTTGGGGGATATCTTGAGACCCTTGAATTCTGAGTATGGTAAGGTAGCTCCGGGTTGGGGTACTACACCTGTAATGGCAGTTTTTATCCTGTTATTTTTCGTGTTTTTGCTGATTATTCTACAACTCTATAACAAGACTATCCTGGTTCAGGATGTACTTGTTGATTGGCGGAGTTTAGGTAACTAATTTATACAAAGCTATTACGCTTGTGTATTAAGTAAACCTATGCCCGGCTTGTCCGGGTTTTTTTGTGGGTTTTATACTGAAAACTTGGGTCTAAATCAAGTAAATATATAGATGTAGAGAGTGCCAATCTTCTTTCTTTTGTGTCAACGCTTACATTTACGAGGAGAAACCGCATGAATATATTTGGTATTGGTCTGCCGGAAATGGGTCTAATTTTCGTAGTAGCGCTGTTAATCTTTGGCCCCAAGAAGCTACCAGAGATTGGCCGGACTTTGGGTAAAACACTACGTAGCTTTCAAGAAGCTTCTAATGAATTTCAAAGTGAGTTTAAGCGGGAAGCTGAACAACTAGAACAATCTGTGAAGACTACTGCTGAACTAGAACCTAAGCAACTTGAGGCATCTCCATCGGAGCATGATACTGCTAAATCTTCCCCAACTGGTTAGGAATAAAGCACTGAAGCGGCTACTACGAGCCTCAATTCTGACTTAACACCAAATTCTCCCAAATCAAGTAACAGATGCACATCTGCACACCGAGGTCTCATCTGTCTTTCTTCATTCTGAATTTTGAATTGGTATAAGTCCTATGATGGCTGCATATTGATTGACTAAAGGCAAAATGACAGAAGCGGTTACAAAACCAGCTTTGGTGATTCCCCAGCTAATTGTCGGGTTGGGGAATCCCGAACCTAAGTATGACCAAACGCGCCACAATATCGGCTTTGCTGCTGTGGATGCGCTTTCCCGTGCTTGGCAAATTCCCCTCGCCGAAAATCGTAAGTTTCAGGGGGAGTTCGGCGAAGGCGTCGCACCAATTGGCGGTAAAATCCGCTTGTTAAAGCCATTGACTTATATGAATCGCTCAGGACAAGCAATCCAAGCAGTGACAAGCTGGTATAAATTGCCGCCAGAGTCGGTGCTAATCATTTATGATGACATGGATTTGCCTTTGGGAAAAACTCGCCTCCGGTTGTCTGGTTCGGCTGGAGGACACAATGGGATGAAAAGTGCGATTGCACATTTAAGCACCCAAGATTTTCCCCGGTTGCGAATCGGTATTGGCAAACCCAAAGGTGCAGCTAATTTTGATGACTCCGGTACTGTTTCCCATGTTTTAGGGCGTTTTTCTGCGGCTGAAACTCAGCTGATGTCTCTTGTACTTCAGTTTGTGGTTGAGTGTGTAGAGTTCAGCCTCAAACAGGGAGTAGAAAAAGCGATGAATCTTTGCAATAGCCGCACTATTGATATTAATGATGGACTGTAGTGCGGGCATCTTGCCCGCGTGAGCGAGACGCTCACACTACCTAGTAGTCTGTCAAGATAAAAATGATGGACTGTAGTGCGGGCATCTTGCCCGCGTGAGCGAGACGCTCACACTACCAAAAATCCCTCAAAACAAAATTGACAGGCTACTAGTGATAACGCACCGAACTTAATTAACGGTGCGTTATTCCGTTAGCTTCAGGAGTTAACTCACACCCTGGTTCAGGGTGTAGTGTATTTTGCTTAATTTTTTTTTAAGAATGATGGCAGTTTCTTGGTGCTTGTTTAAGACTACGCTTTTAGGCAACACCACTACCAGAATAGGTTTATTTAAAACGTCGTTTGCGTCTAGCTGCTACTGCCTTACGTTTACGTTTTTCTATCGGGGTTTCAAAGTGCCGATGATACTTAACGTCGGCTAATATACCAGCTTTAGAGACCTGGCGTTTAAACCGACGCAATGCTGAGTCTATTCCTTCGTTTTCTCCTAAAACTACTTGGGTCATTCTTCCTGTATCCTTATGGTCAATCAGTTTCTATTGTAATAGTAGCCCCAGCCTTAGCAAAACACCCCTAGCCTAGAAGATAAGAAAAGAGGTGATTTGTTTGGTTGAGATGGACTAGATTGGCTGCTTTACCCTGAAATTGGCACTCACATAACAATTCCATGCTAGTGCTGTAACCTATTCCCAGCCTGGGTAGAGATGATGGAGAAATCAAGTCATCAAATTTTGCTAACTATAATATATGTTAGTAACGGTTGCAATATGTGTCATTACTAATAATTGCTAAAACCTAGGATTATTATTTATTTTAAAAGTTGATTTTACACCGCTAACAAATATGATATTTTTTCCAAAAAAATATATTCCGGTCAAAAGTAGAATTAACTCTAAAACTTTGATTAACAGCAAGGTAGACAAAACCTTGGAACATCGAGGCTTATTTACTCACGCTCACAGCATACCTTATCCGTGATCTGCGTGGAGTAACCGTTGAAAAGTCATTTAGCAGTAAAGGTAAGCCAACTTCTAGCGTCACTCTCATCCTGCATTCTGGAGAAAGCATTCCTTTCACTTCTTACTAGTACGGAATTTCAGAACCATCAACAAATAGGGGAGCATCCCAATTTTGCAAAAATAAAATTTGTAGTGGGAGCATCTTGCTCCCTAATGTCCAGAAAGCGGGCTAGAGAGCCATCACTACAAAAAAATAAATTTACACATTTGGGATGCTCCCACAAATAGCCGCTCGCATTTGCTAGTTTCTTAATTTAGAATCTATCCCAGGACTTGAACAAGGTCACTCCTTACAAGAAGTATTTTCTAAATTGCTGGATGTGGCAATGTTGGTATTAATGAATCAGGAAATACGGGAAACTAAATCAGCACAACTAAGGCAAAATTGATGAGCAATGCCAATGATCCTGAAGTTTACTATGAGTATGGTTTTGCTTTGTATGCGTTTAACCGACATGACGAAGCAAAACCGATTTTAGAACAAGCAAAGCAACTTTTTAGCCTAAAAGGAGAAACGGCAAAAGTTCAACAAGTCGATTCCTTTTTACAGTCTCTAAGTCGCCGTTCATAGTGAGGAGTACTGCACTTCAATTGAGTGAGGTCAAACGCCAACACCTTCTGTCGCACCGCCAACGGTTTTCCAAGCAGTCAGACCACCTGGAACTAGAGCAACTTCAGTAAATCCAGCATTTTGCAGTATTTGGACAGCATGAGCGGACTGGGCATCATCTGCACCATAAACATAAATGTGGCGTTCTGTATGTAAAGCAGATTTGGCTCGTTGTGCCAACTCATCTAATGGGATTTGAATTGCTCCAGAGATCCGACCATGATTGTAAGTGTGGCGATCGCGCACATCAAGAATTGTAAATCCTGGTTGACCCCATTCCAATCGAGACTTTAAATCGTGTACATCAACTGCTAAATTGCTACTCATAAGCTTTTCCCGCTTATAACCTCAACAGCAATCTATCAAAGATTTTTATTTTAATTGAGCTTTCTTTACAATTAATAAGAATTTGATTTGTCAAGGGTCAGGAGACGCGATTAATCGCGTACTCAAGGGTCAAGAGTTGTTATGCCCATCTCTCTTATTTTCCCATGCCCAATGACGCCAGTTTGCTTAAGTCGGGAAACCCGCCCACGCAACTGGCTCCCCAATGCCCCAGAAGCTATAAACTAGAATTTATGGCATCTATTATTCAAGCTTTACCAACGGAAGTTGTATATCTGATTACAGCAGGAGAGGTAATCGACTCTTTAACTGCTGTGGTGCGGGAATTGGTAGAAAATTCTTTGGACGCAGGTGCAACGCGAATTGTGGTTGCTCTTTGGCCGCAGCAATGGCGGGTACGAGTGGCAGATAATGGTTGTGGGATGAACCTAGATGATTTGCAGCAAGCAGCAACAGCCCACAGCACTAGTAAAATTCGCAATTGTGCAGATTTGTGGAAAATTCACAGTCTGGGGTTTCGTGGTGAAGCATTGCACAGTTTAACGACCCTGGCAGATTTGGAGATTTTCAGCCGTCCAGCCGATGAGAACTTGGGATGGCGGGTGGTTTATGGCGATGGTGGCGAAGCTCATGAAGTAGAAATAAAAGCGATCGCTCCTGGTACTGTAGTTACAGTCTCGAATCTTTTTGGTAATTGCTTATCTCGTCGTCAGGGTTTACCCACAGCTGCACAGCAAATCAAAGCAGTACAAGCGACAATTCAACAAATTGCCCTGTGTCATCCTCATGTTACCTGGCAAGTTTGGCACAATGACCGGGAATACTTCACCATCTGTCCTGCTACTTCCATCAGTCAACTGCTACCACAAATCATTCCCCAAGTGCGCCCCGATGATTTCCAAGAAGTCAAACTACAACTACCCAGCTCCCCGAACTCAGAACTCACCACTGACTTAGCACTTAACATAGTGGTAGGATTACCTGATCGTTGCCATCGCCACCGTCCAGATTGGGTAAAGGTAGCGATTAACGGCCGCGTAGTCAAATGCCCAGAACTAGAACAAGCAATATTATCAGCATTTCACAGAACATTACCACGCGATCGCTATCCAGTTTGTTTCTTACATCTGACAATATCCCCAGATCAAATTAACTGGAATCGCCACCCCGCCAAAACAGAAATTTACCTCAACGAAGTCAGTTATTGGCAAGAACAAATTACCCAAGCTATTAATCAAGCACTCCGCATCAATGCTGACAGCATTAAAGAAGCAGTTCATACAACACGAGTTAGTAAATTACTCAAAGCCGCCGAAGCCAAAGGTGGTTATATTTTCCGTCCTCAAAACTCAAATGAAGACGATAATACTCAACATTCCCTAAAGGCGATCGCTCAAGTTAGCAATACCTATATTGTGGTAGAATATCCAGGGGGAATGTGGTTAGTAGAACAACACATCGCCCATGAGCGGGTATTATATGAGCAATTGTGCGACGATTGGCAACTCATCCCCGTTGAACCTGCAATTATTCTCTATCAATTATCAGCAGCGCAAGTCTCCCAACTGCAACGCATCGGTTTAGATATCGAACCCTTCGGTGAACAACTTTGGGCAGTCCGCAGTATACCTGCAATGTTGCAGCAGCGAGAAGACTGTGCCGAAGCCATGTTAGAACTCAGTTGGGGGGGAGACTTACAAACAGCGCAAGTCGCCGTCGCCTGTCGCAGCGCCATTCGTAACGGTACTCCCATGAACCTGCAAGAAATGCAGACATTATTAGATCAATGGCAACGCACTCGCAACCCCCGCACCTGTCCTCACGGACGCCCTATTTATTTATCCTTGGAAGAGTCGGCTTTAGCGCGGTTTTTTAGGCGTAATTGGGTGATTGGTAAAAGTCACGGGATTTAATTTGCCTTATGACACTTGAGAAAGTCAAGAATCAATTTCCAGCAACAGCAGATGAGATTGATATCCTCATAAGCTGAGGATTCAATTGGCGCAGTCTTGGTTGGCTGGAAGCCCTCGATTCAGAGAAAGCACAAACTGATGAGAAATAAGCGATCGCTTATTGGGCACCTTGTCAAAGGGCTAACCCACTGTCACAATATAATCTACTTCTGGTGTGAGCAACTATGACCCAACAGCAATGGACGGCAGTTGACCGCTACATCACAGATTTGCTTGTACCACCCGACCCAGTCTTGGATGGGGCGCTTACAGCTAGCGATGCGGCTGGACTACCACCTCACAACGTTTCACCCAATCAAGGTAAGCTACTGCTATTGTTGGCGCAAATTCATCAGGCACGCACCATTTTGGAAATTGGTACACTGGGCGGCTACAGTACTATTTGGTTGGCGCGATCGCTCCCATCTGACGGCTGTATAATTACCCTGGAAGCTAACCCAAAACATGCCGAAGTCGCTCTTGCTAACATCGCCCGCGCTGGTCTAGCCGATGTCGTTAAGTTGCGCCTCGGTCGAGCACTGGATACCTTACCCCAACTCGCCGCCGAGGGTCACGGCCCATTTGACCTGATATTTATTGATGCTGATAAGCCCAGCAATCCAGATTACTTCCTGTGGGCGCTGAAGCTTTCCCGCCCTGGTACCCTAATTATTGCCGATAATGTTGTGCGTCAGGGTGCGGTGATTGACGCTACCAGTGAAGATCCTAACGTCCAAGGGATACGCCGCTTTAACGAGATGCTAGCTGCTGAACCAAGGGTGAGTGCTACAGCAATTCAAACAGTAGGTAGCAAAGGATACGACGGGTTTGCCATGGCGATCGTTACTGCTACTGAAAGCGAAGGATCAACTTTCGACAAGCTATACGAAAAAAATATGACACTTGCATAAGTCCTAAGTAAATCAAAACGTCTTTTTCTCACCCTGCACCCTGCTCTCCTGAATTATCTGAACTTTCCAGGTTACGATCAATTCACAAATAATAATTTTGTCAGCTAGCACCAGGAGACTCTGAATATGTTCATTGATGAACTGTCACCAATATTTAAAGAATTTACCCAACACCCAGTCTCATTTCTGGGTGGGTTATTCTCTGGCGTATTTCGACTCAGCCTTGCAGATGATCCCGTTAAAAGTTGGCTGGATAAAAATCTCAGCACATCAAGTTACACCAGCGCCACAAATCAAGGCCACAACGGTAAAGCTTCTGGGCCCCAGCAGATTTCAATTGAGTAAATTTTCCATATATTAATCCTCATGCAGGAAACTGGGGATTAGAAATTGGGCTTGTGAAAAAATTCTTTCCCAGTCTCTAGTCCCCAATCCCCAGTTCTAGAGTATTGCCATAGCAGACATATAAGCGCAACTAATTTTATATTAATGGCATTTGTAAAATCTCATACTTTGAAAAATATCGCAATCAGGTATTATATGAGCGTATGCGTAGGTTCAGCCATACGGCCAGTTTAGTTGTAGAGACTATCGCTATTGTGATTAGTCAGTCTACAACATTCACCAACGGTGAATCAGAAGATACTATGCAAGAGTTGCAAATTGTCGGTTCTGTTTTCCAGCTGAACTAAATCGCTTTTTGTTGAAACTTACGTGATCCCACATGACTATTTACGTTGGAAATCTCTCCTACCGCGCCACCGAAGCAGACCTAAAAGCAGTATTTGCAGACTATGGCGAAGTTAAACGAGTAGTTTTACCTACTGACCGTGAAACCGGTAGGCTGCGCGGCTTTGCTTTCGTAGATATGAATGAAGACGCCCAAGAAGACGCTGCTATCACCGAATTAGATGGTGCAGAATGGATGGGTCGTCAACTCAGAGTCAATAAAGCCAAACCACGAGAGGATAACCGATGAGGTAGTTGAGACAATAAGTAGGAAATCTAACAACTACAAAGATTTCAAAATACCTTGTGTTCAGCCAGATGAGATAGGATATCCTGGCGTGAGCGCCAAACTTGCCGCAACTGCTTACGGGTTAACAAATGTAACTGGTCGCCCACATGGGATGAATGTGGTTGAGTGGCATTACCATAACTGGTAAGCGCCATCGCTTTTACAGGTTGAGAAAATTCAACCGCAGCAACATACGAATCACCGCCAACAGACTGGAAGCGTCCATCTGCTATTGGCGCAAAATCAAGAACGCGGAAGATACCAAGTCCGCTATCACCACCATTTGCAGGTAAATCAACATCACCAGACTGTAGTCGGAAAACCTCTCCCCATGCTACATCTAATTTTCCATAAGCCTTTTCTACTTGAGCCGCAACAGTTTCTAAGGTTGTGAGTGCACTTTGAGGATTAGCCAAACCATTAGGTGTAGTGTGGGGAAACTTTTCACTCCAAGGGTTCCTGAATACACTATCGATATCTATTGCTTCTACCCAATTGGCAAATAGTACCGCACCTTTACTATCTGCATTTGCTTGGCGATCCCAAGCTGACAGTACGTCTGCTGCACGTTGAGCTAATTCACCTCCATATTTGCGTACAGATGGAATCAAGTCATCCAAAATTCGATCTGCTAGTTCCATCCTTGTTGAATGCTTGTAAGTAATCATCTCTGCAAAAGAAATTTTGTCATCCTCTGCTAGCATCCTTACCGAACGTTGCGTCCTGAAATTCGTAAATCCGCGCGGTGCTATGTAAGGGGGATAATTATTGGGATTGAGAACTTGTGGAAAGGTTGTTGTCCAAGGTGGGTCATTGGTATTTTGTAACCAGCCGCTTTTGGGGTCAACTACTCGTGGTAAATCTCGATATGGATGAGTTTTTGTCCATAAGGTTTGAGATGTATCTCCAGGAATTAAACCTTGCCAGTATTGAAAATCACCTTGTTGCCGAATTGGCACTTGACCGTTGAACAGGTGCATGATGTGTCCTTCTCGGTCTGCATACATGACTGTGAACATCGGCAGTTGTAACCGTTGCAGTACAGCTTGAAACTGGCTGAGGTTTTGAGAGCGTGCCATATCCCACCATTGTTCTAGCACTCCTGGCTGGTCAAGACCGACAACACGCAGTGCTAGAGTTTTACCGTCTTTGCGCGGTATCACGGGCCCGTGAATAGAACTTTGCACTCTTATTTTTTGCGATCGCACTTTACCGTCTTGTTGTTTAACTTTCAACGCCAGGGTTTTTGTCTGGAAGGGACGGATTTGACCATCGAAACGATAACCACCATCAGCCAGTTTTAACTCGTAAGCATCCCACCCATCAAAGGTGTTAACTGTATGAGTCCAACCCAAGTTATTATTAAAGGCGATCGCTAAAACAGGAATACCCACCAGTGTTGCTCCGTAAGCATCAATTCCTGGTGCATTTATCTGGGCTTCGTACCACAAGAATAAATCAGACCAAGGTAGGTGTGGGTTAGCCAGCAGCATCGCATGACCGTTTTCAGAATGTGATGGTGCGATCGCCCAACCATTAGAACCCGCTTTTGATTCTTGCTGACTTACACCTGCAACTTGTCTTGGGTTCACTATAAAAGTAAAATGTAGCACTCGATGGAGATGAGCCAGCACATCTTCTGCTTTAACTGGTAAGACTACTTCTACTGCATCATCTATTAAGTCACTATGCTCCTGAGCATATGTGTTAATACTGGCAGCAAAGGCATCAAGATAATTACGAAAAGCTGGACTTTGTAACTTGTACCAAGAACGAGCGCGTTCTGGAACACCCGTAGTCAGTACCCAACGGTCTGATTCTAAATATTTTTCTCCCCAATATTCAGCAGCCCGCCCCCGTGCTTGTCCGTAGAGGCGCAAGAGCAAGTTACCATGACTTTGCATTTGTGCCCAACCAAAGGCGTGAAAAGCACCTTGGGCGTTATTACCGTAAATATGGGGAATGCCGTAAGTATCCCACAGAATTTCTGTATTTTTAGTTACAGAACTGATACTTTGGCTACTCACCACCAACATAAATATGATGCTGAATAGAAAAAGCAAAAATCTTCTTAATTGTTTCTGCCAGCCTAAAGGATGAGCCAACAGAGTTTTAGCTGTAAGAAACATTGTATTTGGAGTCAAGAGTGTGTTCACCAAGCAAGTATCAACAAAAAGGCGGTTAAAACTCTATTGATACAGTGCCGATGATGGTGAACGGTGCGCCTGGGTTAATTCGAGTGTTCCGAGAAGCAGACTCTATATAGTCCACATCGAAGAGATTTTTAATATTGATCCCAGCCCGCCAGTTGTCCTTTTTGTAAAAAAGGCTGGCATCGGTACGCACATAACTAGGCACTTGAAAAGAGTTGCTTAAATCTCCTTGGCGTTCGTCAACAAAAAATACTCCCATTCCCAAACCTAAACCTTGCAAACTACCTTGTTGAATTTGATATGTCGTCCACAAACTAGCTGCATTTTGAGGTACGCCGACAAGTATATTTCCTACTGTTAAGTCATTGTCTTGAGTGATTTTGGCATCGGTATAAGCATAAGAGGCAATAACATTCCAACCAGGGAGAATTTCTCCAGAAACATCCAACTCAATACCCTGACTTGTTTGTTCTCCAATAGCCACACTAAAGCCGATATTGCTGGGATCGAGGTCACTGGTGGCAATGTTACTTTTAGTTAGGTGATAAGCAGCGAGGTTAAAAGACAGTTTATTATCCAAAAATTCCCCTCGGATACCAACTTCGTATTGAGTGCCTCGCTGTGGTTCTAGGAGGCTACCACTAGCAGTTGTGCCAGAATTAGGTACAAATGATTGGCTGTAGCTGGCGTAGAGAGATAGGGGCTTGATGGGTTGATAAACTATACCGATTCGGGGCGTAAATGCGTCAACCTGCTGTGTACTAGTTATATCAGTCCCACTAACATCTCGAAAACGGTTTTCTTGATTAACAATGTCTAATCTTCCACCTACTAGAAGCTTGAAATTATCGGCTAGCTCTATTTGATCTTGCAAATAAATACCTAAGATGTCGATTCTGTCATCAAAGAAAAACTGATCTGGCAGTTCATTTCGTCTTGGTCTAGGAGCAAGACCGTAAACAGGATTAAAAATATTGATACTAGGAGCGTTTGCAAAGTCAAAAAAATCACCAACACTGCTAACATCACGATTGAGATCAATACCGAATAACAGCTGATGTTTGATAGAGCCAGTGGTGAAATTACCAACTAGATTAGTTTGAAGTGCATAACTTTGGATACTAGCTCTACCATCATACCACTCCCTAGTCAGTTCACCAGTGGCAGCATCAAAGCTGCTAGGTTCTGCACCAACGCGGCTTTCATCGGTTGTCGAGAATCGGAAAGCATTGCGGAGTTTCCAGTTGTCGTTGAAACGGTGTTCTAATTGGTAACTGATATTAAATTCTTGACTGCTATTGAAATCCCCTGGTTCACCCAAAAACCGATTGTATGGAATATTGGCAACACCATTATCAATAGCAACAATACCGCGATCGCGTGGTCGTGAGTCATCTAAATATTCAAATGCTAAGGTGAAGTCGGTGCGATCGCTAATTTTCCAGCTGAGTACGGGTGAAATAAAGACCCGATCAATGCCTTGATCCAGTCCACGAAATCCATCAGCACTCTCGTACACTGCATTCAGCCGATAAAGTAGACTGCCATCAGCACTCAACGGCCCAGAAAAGTCAATACTAGGTCGAACTAAACCAAAGTTTCCTACTTGTAGTTCTGCTGCATAAAAAGGTGTCGATAAGGGTTTCTTTGTCACTAAGTTAACCACTCCACCCGGCTCTAGTGCGCCAAACAGTACTGAAGCTGGGCCTTTCAAGACTTCGATTCTCTCTAGATTCGCTGTTTCTCTAATCACGAGATTGCGAGTTCCCCTAAAGCCATCTCGGAAGATGTTTTCTTGCTCAAAACCTCGAATCACAAAGACATCTTTTGAACCCCCGAAGGTATTTCCCTCAGTGATCCCGCTCACGTTACGCAGCGCATCTGTGAGGCGAGTAGCTTGTTGATCTTTTAACACCTGCTGGGGAATGATTTGAATAGATTGGGGAATATCGCGCAGGGGTGTATCAGTTCTGGTTGCAGTTGTTGCATCTGGGACACTGTATCCATCTCGCTCACCAGTCACTGTTAGTTCAATAGGTTGATTTTCTGGTATTGGAGGAGCTTCTGATTGTGGTTGTGGGGTGGATGCAGTGGGGATAAAACTAAAAATCAAACCTTGATCGCTATCAAACAACTCGACTGTTGGCACACTCGCCGCACCTGTAACTGTGATGCGGATAGTACTGGCATCAAAGTTAGTCACTGTTACTTCTGTAATACCCGTAACTGGGTTGTCTTGGCGAAATGTATCGCCGTTAGGTAAGCGTAATTGCACATTGGGAATGTCTGCAATGTAGGTATTGTTTTGGCTTTTTGGCACAACTTGCAACTGTTCGCCTTTGAGTGTCTCTAAAGTTACTTCTACACCTTTATCGGTGGGATTAACTTTGATTCCCGTAACTTCTATGATTTCATTTGCTGGTGGAGAGTTTGGTGTTGGTGACTGTACTAGTTTTTGGGTATTGATCAACGAACGCTTCAGTGGATTAGTTCTTGGAATCTTTCCTGAATGCAACAAAGGTAATGATACATCTGGATCTTGTACCTCTTGGCTGAGGGCGGGAGTGATTACTAACACGGCAAATGTGCCTGTCAACAATAGGCTTTGAACCACAAATGTTGAATGCTGATATAAAACTTTACATTTTTATTAAGACTAAGCCTAAAAAGCTGAAATTAGTCAACAAAACATAATCTCCTCAAACCAGTGAACATAACTGATTTTCTGACACATAC
>JAESGB010000088.1_pt1 | contig 63331 bp, 62 predicted proteins | sample 9266211 | NCBI WGS metagenome assembly JAESGB01 (sample SAMN14514844, study PRJNA621659) | algae metagenome | isolation source: Goleter apudmare HA4340-LM2 and co-occurring heterotrophs from cave wall... | place: USA: Maniniholo cave, Kauai, Hawaii | collected 2009-07-28 | reverse complement strand
GCCGTGGACGTGAAACGACAGCTTGCCGATGTCGATCGCTAGCATGAACAGTGACATGGTCCTCTCTCCTTCCGCGTTGCTCGGCCAAAACGACCGAAGACGCGGGAGGCGTCCATCTCATAAGGCCTGATCGAACGAACCCGGGGGGAGACGAACCATGTACCTGAGCCGAACCATCGCCGCCGCGTTGATCGCCGCGCTTGCCGCACCGCCCGCACTTGGCCAGATAGCCACGCCGGCGCCCGTGCCCGCCCCCGCCCCGGCGAATGCTGCCAATGCCCGCCTGAAGGCCGACGTGATCGCCGGGGTCGAGCAGCAGGCAAAGCTGGTGCAGGAGATGGTGGATTCGGTCTACAGCTTCGCCGAACCCGGCTTTCAGGAATTCCAGACGATGGAATATCTGACGGGCATTCTCGAAAAGAACGGCTTCACCATTACCCGCGGCGTCGCCGGCATGCCCACCGCCTGGACGGCGACGTGGGGTACGGGCGGCCCGCTGATCGCGCTGGGCAGCGACGTGGACGGCCTGCCCGGCCTCAGCCAGATCCCCGGCTCGCCCGAGCTGAAACCGCAGGTGGCGGGTGCCCCCGGCCATGGCGAGGGGCATAATTCGGGCATGCCGCTGCAGATCGCGGCCGCCATCGCCGCGAAGCAGGTGATGGAGAAGAACAAGATCCCGGGCCGCCTGCTGCTGTGGCCCGGCGTCGCGGAGGAGCTGATCGGCGCCAAGGCCTATTACGTGCGCGCCGGGCTGTTCAAGGACGTCGACGCCTGCATCTTCACCCATGTGTCGAGCGAGTTCAGCACGGCGTGGGGCGATACCGGCAACAATGCCGCGGTATCTGTGGAATACACGTTCCACGGCAAGACTGCGCATGCCGCCGGCATGCCGTGGGAGGGGCGCAGTGCGCTCGACGGCGTGGAGCTGATGAACGTCGGCTGGAACATGCGGCGCGAGCATCTGCCGCTCAGCCAGCGATCGCATTACGTCATCACCGATGGCGGCCGGCAGCCCAACATCGTGCCCGACACCGCCACCGTCTGGTATTATTTCCGCGACACCGCCTTTGCCAGCGTGCGCCACCTGTTCGAAACGGGGAACGAGATCGCCAAGGCCGCGGCGATGGGCACCGGCACCACCGTGACGCAGCGCACGCTTGGCTATGCCGCGCCCAATTTCGGCAACAAGCCGCTCGCCGAGGCGGCCTGGGCGAACATCAAGGCGGTCGGCATGCCGCAATGGAGCGCGGGCGACCAGGCCTTTGCCAAATCAGTGCAACAGGCGAATGCGCGCGAGCTGAAGCCGCTGGCAGGCGAGGTCGCGCCGCTCTCGACCCCCGACACGCGCGGGAAGTCCACCGGCGGCGGATCGGACGACATCGGCGACGTGATGTGGACGGTGCCGACGATCACCGTGCGCTATCCCTCCAACATCCCCAACATGATCGGCCACAATGTGCTGTCCGCGATCGCCATGGCGACGCCAATCGCGCACAAGGGCGTGGTGCAGGGTGCTAAGGCAGTGAGCGCCACGGTGATCGACCTGATGACCAATCCCGCGCTGATCGCCGAGGCCAAGGCGTTCCAGCGCGACGTGCAGTTCAAGGACCAGAAATACGATCCGCTGCTGACTGCGCAGGACAAGCCCGCGATCCATCTTAACGCCGAGGTGATGGAGCGGATGCGGCCCAAGCAGAAGCCGCTGTATTACGATCCGGCAAAATACCGCAGTTATCTGGAACAGCTCAAGATTGCCTATCCCGCGTCCTGAGCGCCCATGCTGATCCGTCCCTTCCGCTCCACCGACGCGCCGCTGCTCGCCGCGCTCTACCATGCGTCGGTGCACGGCGCGAGCAGGCGATATTACACGTCCGCGCAGCTCGCCGTCTGGAGCCCCGCTCCCGCCGATCCCGCGCGCTACCTGCAACAGGCGGTGGGGCGCACGTTTCTGGTGGCGGAGGACGCTAGCGGGCGCGTGATCGGCTATGGCGATCTGGAGCCCGACGGCCATATCGACCACCTTTATTGCCATCCCGACGCGATCGGCACCGGGGTCGGCGCGGCGCTTTACCGCGCGCTGGAAGAAGCGGCAAAGCGCGACGGGATTGCGCAGCTGTATGTGGAGGCCAGCGAGAACGCCCGTCCGCTGTTCGAGCGCCGCGGCTTTGCGCTGGATGCGCGCAACGATTTCGAGCGGAACGGCGTCGCGATCCACAATTACCGCATGTCGAAGCGGCTGCGACCTCCACCCGTCGAGGGGCGCACGTGAGGAAACGCGCCGTAGCTTGCCACTCTGCACTGGCAGGTGCGCTGGTCGCCGCCACGATCGGCCTCGGTTCGGCCCCAGCACTGGCGCAATCGAGCGCACTGCCATGTCCGCTTTCCGCCCCTTATCGCGCTGGCAATCCCTTCGCCCGCATCATCCGCGGCGAGCTTCCGGTCTCCATGATCGATGAAGATACGCGGGTCATGGCGATCGTCCCGCTAGAATGGGAGCATCCCGGACACGCCCTGATCATTCCCAAGGCAGCGGTCCGCAATCTGAACGATCTGACCGATGAAGACGCGCTGGCGGTGTTGCACATGGCCAAACGCGTAGCCGCCGCGCAGCAACGCGCCCTCGGCAGCACCGGCTATTCCTTGCAGCAGAACAATGCTCGGCAGCAGGACGTCTGCCACTTACATGTACATGTGATCCCGAACACTCCGGCCGTCGCCCGGGTACATGCCACCCGCGCCGAAATGGACGCGATGGCTGCGCGGCTGCGCGCTGCCCTGCCGCAACGGTAAGCCGCCCTCCCATTCCGTCGTTGACTCCGCATCCTGCAAGGCGGACGCTTTCGCCCGATCGAGCCGGCACAGACTGGCGCGGCAGGAGAGAGATGATGGCGACCGCCCTGCGCGACGAGGCGATGACACCCGACAGCACGACACGCGTGCCCGACACGGCGCTGCAGCAACTGCACGATGAGGGATGGTGCGTCATCCCCGACGTGATCGACGCCGCAACCACGCGTACCGCACTCGACCGGCTCCACGCCGCTGCCGCGCGCAGCGAAGAGCAGGGGATCGCCACCTTCATGCCGGTGCTGGACCCCAACGCCAGCAACGTGCGCGTCTTCTACCTGCTGGAGCATGACGCGACTTTCCGCGACCTGATCCGCCACCCAGACGCGTTGACGCTGGTGCGCGCGCTATTGGGGCGCGATTTCCTGGTGTCGAACTTCACCGCCAACATCGCGCGGCCCGGCGCACGCTCCATGGCGCTCCATTCGGATCAGTCGATCGTGGTGCCGGCGCCGTGGCACGCAGCCTGGGCGATCAACATCATCTGGTGCTTGTCCGACGTGCGGTTCGAGAATGGCGCCACCCTGTTCATCCCCGGCAGCCACCGCTGGCGCACGCATGAGGAGGTGCCTGAAGACGCTGCAGCGCACCTCCGCCCGTTCGAGGCCAAGGCGGGGTCGATCGTCGCCATGGACGGGAGGCTGTGGCATACCTCGGGCGCCAACATCACCGCCGATGAGGATCGCGCGCTATTGTTCGGCTATTACAGCAAGGCGTTCCTGCGTCCGCAGGTTAACTGGAACGCCGCACTCTCCCCCGTGACGCAGGCGGGTCTCGACGGCGCGCTGTTCAACCTTCTGGGACTTGGTGTCAGCGCGAACACGGGCGAAGCGGCGCGGATCGATCAGCGCGTCTCGCGCGAATAGGGCGAAGCGGCGTTACTTATGCGGCCAAGACAGACTAGGCGCGAGAGGGCGCAATCGGATCGGCCTGCGGCATGGAAGCGATGGCTTGCTCCACCGCCGCGGCGCCTTCGGCAGAAGAAGTCGCGAGATCGAGCGGACGGCCGCCCAGTACCTCGTGCGGCGTGTTCAGAAACACGCGCGCGGCCTCCGTGCCGAGCCGCGCAAAAGCGATGCGCACGATGCGCCCCTCTCGCTCGGCCTCATCACCCGACAGGCGTGAGGCGACGCGCGCGGGGCGGAACATGCGGCGCGACGGCCGCGACGACGTCGGCTCCTCGGCTGGTGGGGGCACAGCCGAAGCAACGTTCTGTGTAACAGGGCCGGTCATACGTTGCACTGCGCGATCATCGGCGAGCGGGCGCCGACCTGCACTTCGGCGATGCGGCGAGCATAACCTTTGGCAAGTGCGCGATGGGCATGACGTGCCTCGGCACAGGTGGCATCATCAGCCCGCGCCAGGGACACCTGATGGCGATAGAAAAGTTCGTTCAAATCCAATGGATCGTCTCCTCACGTAAGCGGGAGCACGATGGTCTCTCAGTCAGCGGCGCCTACGGATCGGAACTGCCGCCGATGAACTTGATATGGGTGTGGATGGCCGCAATCGCAACCTGCGCAAAAGGTTGGCCACTGTGGCTGATTTACGTCGCGGCGGCGGAAAACAGCCGTTCGCCGGGACCTTAATTGTTATCACGCGTTTCAGGTTAATGACTGACAGCCGGATTGTTGCGATTGGCCTGTTGACCCAGCGTGATCTGGAAGTGCTCGGCACAGGATTCTCGCGCGCCTTTCCGGTACAGGATATGTCCGATTTCGACGATCTTCTATCCAAGCTCGATCGCATCGACGCGGTCCCGCCGCGACGCGAGCAGCGACCCCATCGCTAAATCAAGATATCGGCGCTGCGCCGGCCCGGCGCGAAAACCGTTATAACATGGATCAATGTTCTTGCGCGCCCGTTTAGGTGCCGCCTGGTTATACCGAATGCAACGACGCAGCGATTGACGATCCGGTGGCAGCGCTCGTAGCGGCGGTATTTCGCTCTTCCGCTGTGAAAGGGGCCGCGGCACATGCGCCATTTCCGACCGTGTTCCCGATGAAGCTCATGTTCGTCTGCCGCTATAGCCACGGCGGCGATCGTTTCCGGACATGGTCGCGCCCGCGCGACGGCACGCCATGAAACCGTGGATGATCGACCGGCGCGCCTGGCGCCTGCGACGCACGGAACAAAGGACGCGATCGATGCCGGACGTTCTGATGGAGGTGTGCGTCGACAGTCCGGAGGGGCTTGCCGCCGCGATCGAGGGCGGTGCCGATCGTATCAAACTGGCCTCCTCGCTATCCTTGGGGGGGCTTAGCCCCTCCGCCGGATTGCTGGGATTGGCGCGCGATTGCCAAGTGCCGATGCGCGCGCTGATCCGACCGCGCGAAGGCGACATGATCTATGGCGAGCGCAAACGCACGGCCATGTTCCGCGATATCGATGCGGCACGTGCGGCGGGCGTTGAGGGCATCGCCATCGGTGCGCTGACCCCCGAGAACACGCTGGACATCGCCATGCTGGAGGCACTGGTCGCGCATGCCGCGGGGCTCGCCGTCACGCTGCACCGTGCGGTCGATCTGCTGGCCGACCCGGTTACGGCGGTGCCGATCGCCGCCGAGCTCGGCATCGGTACGATCCTGACCTCCGGCGGCGCGCGCACCGCAATGGAGGGGCTGGAGACGATCAAGACAATGCGCTGGCTGGCCGACGACCGGGTAACGATCTCGGCCGGCGGCGGGCTCCATCCCGGCAATGTCGCCGCGGTGGTCGCGGCAACGGGGGTGCGCGCGGTGCACGCCTTGTGCTCGCGCCCGGTTGTCAACGCCTCGCCGCGCGCAGTGGAGCTGGGGCTCGAATCCGAGCTGTCGCGCGTCACCGATGCGAGCGAAGTGGCGGCGATGCGTGCCGCGCTCGGCCGCCCGGCGGCGGTGGCGACGCCAGCGTCGATTCGTACGCCGATGCGCGCGCCGGATAGCACGCTGATGCACGCCGAGGCGGCGGAAGCGCCCGCCGTCGTCGCGCGCGTAGTCGAACGCAACGCCGCAACACTCGATCGCATCGCGGCGCGGCTGCGCGCCAACCCGCCGCCGTTCGTCGTCACCTGCGCGCGCGGCTCCTCCGACCACGCCGCAACCTACGGCAAATATCTGTTCGAGACGATGACGGGAACGCCCGTTTCCTCCGCCGCGCTGTCGGTCGCGTCGATCTTCGGCGTGCCGCTGCGCGCGAAGGGCGCCTTGTGCCTCGCCATCTCGCAATCGGGCCGCAGTCCCGACCTGCTCACCAGCGTCAGCGCCTACAAGGCGGCCGGTGCCTTCGTGGTGGCGCTGGTCAATGACGAAAGCTCGCCGCTGGCCGAACTAGCGGACGAATTGCTGCCGCTGTGCGCCGGGCCGGAGCGGTCGGTGGCGGCGACCAAGTCCTTCATCGCTGCGCTTGCCGCACAGGCCGCGCTCGCGGCGGCTTGGTCGCGCAACGATCGCCTAATGCAGCAGCTTGCCGTGCTGCCGGACACCATGACGCGCGCCTTTGATCTCGACTGGAGCGCGGCGCGAACGCGCCTGCTGGGCGCGACCAACCTGTTCGTGCTGGGGCGCGGGCACAGCTTCGGCATCGCCCAGGAGGCGGCGCTGAAATTCAAGGAAACCTGCGGCTTGCATGCCGAGGCGTTTTCCGCGGCTGAAGTGCGCCATGGGCCGATGGCGATCATCGGGCGCGGCTTCCCGGTGCTGGCCTTCGCCACTGCCGACATGTCGGGCGATGCGGTGCGCAGCGCGGTCGCGCAGTTCAGCCAGCGCGGCGCGCTGACGATGCTGGCGGACGCGGCCGGCGGCGGCAGCCTGCCCGCGATCACGACCGCCGCGCCGCTGGAGCCGATCCTGATGATCCAAAGCTTCTACCGCATGGCGAACGAACTGGCGCTGGCGCGCGGGATCGACCCGGACGCGCCGCCGCACCTGAAGAAGGTGACGGAAACGCGATGAGCGCGCTTCTTTTCGAGAACGGCACGGTGGTGACCGGCGATGGCAGCATCGCCGACCGGCTCCATGTCGCGGACGGGCAGATTGTGGCGGAGGCGCCGGCGGGTGCGCGCCGCATCGACCTGGGCGGTGGCTGGCTGCTGCCGGGCTTCATTGACACGCAGGTGAACGGCGGCGGCGGCGTGCTGTTCAACGACGATCCGAGCGTCGCGGCGATCGCCACGATCGGGGCGGCGCATGCGCGTTTCGGCACCACCGCGTTTTTGCCGACGCTGATTTCCGACACGCTGGACCGGGTGGACCAGGCGATGCGCGCCGTGGAGCAGGCGATTGCGGATGGTGTGCCGGGCGTGGTGGGGATCCATATCGAGGGGCCGTTCCTCAATCCGGCGCGCAAGGGGACGCACGACGCCAGCCGGTTCCTGACGCTGGACGACGCCGCCATCGCGCTGTTGAGCGGGCTGAAAACGGGGCGGACCATGGTCACTTTGGCCCCGGAGATGACGACGCCGGCCGCTATCCGGGCGCTTTCGGCCGCGGGCGTGATCGTGTCGGCCGGGCATAGCGACGCGGATTATGCGACCATGCGCGCGGGCTTCGACGCGGGCATCACCGGCGTCACGCACCTGTTCAACGCCATGTCGCCGCTGCACCACCGCGCGCCCGGCGTGGTCGGCGCGGCAATCGAGAATCAGGAGGCCTATGCCGGGCTGATCGTCGATGGCCACCATGTCGCGCCGGCGGCGCTGCGCATCGCGCTCGCCGCACGGCCGCGAGACCGCTTCTTGCTCGTCACCGATGCGATGGCGCCGGTGGGGACCGATGCGACAAGTTTCACGTTACAGGGCAAGACGATCCGCATCGTAGACGGCGTGTGCATGGAGGAAGACGGCACCTTGGCCGGCTCCGCGCTCGACATGGCCAGCGCGGTGCGCAACGCGGTGACCATGCTAGGGGTAAGCGTGGCGGAGGCGGCAACCATGGCGGCGGCGGCGCCGGCGGCGTTCTTGTCACTCACCGATCACGGCGCGTTGCGTCCGGGTATGCGGGCGGACCTCGTGTGGCTGGACGCGAATTTGAGACCTCGCGGCACCTGGATCGGCGGAATAGCCGCGGCGTGATCCGCGGCGCAGCGCCTCTTTAGCGGGTGAGTTGCGCAAGGCGGGTGGCGAGTTCCTGCCTGCGAAACGGCTTGGTGAGGCGCGGCAGGTCGGGGCCGACGTCCTCATGCTCGGCATAGCCGGACACTAGCAGCACCGGCATATCCGGGCGGCGGCGCCACACCCGCCGCGCCAGCTCGGCGCCGGTGAGGCCGGGCATCAGATGATCGGTGACGAGCAGGTCGAACGGCTCACCGCGCTCGATCCGTGCGAGCGCCGCCTCGCCCGAGCCTTCTTCCGTCACGCGGTAGCCGAGTTCGAGCAGCATGTCGGCGGTGGTGGCGCGCACGGCCACCTCGTCGTCGACCAGCAACACCTGCCCGCCGGGGAATGGCACCCGCGCCGCCAGGTGCTCGGTGGACGCGCGCTCGGGCGCGGCGGCGCTGCGCGGCAGCCATAATTCGACGTCGGTGCCCAGCCCCGGCCGGCTGCGGATGGTGAGCGCGCCGCCCAGTTGCGAGGCAAGGCCGTGCACCATCGACAGGCCAAGTCCGGTGCCCTTCCCCACCCCCTTGGTGGAAAAGAACGGCTCGATCGCGCGCGCCAGCGTCGCTTCGTCCATGCCCATGCCGGTATCAGCAACCGACAGACGCACATAGGAACCGGGCGGCAATTGGGCGCGGTGGCCGGCGCCGACCGTTTCTGCCGAGGCGGCAATGCGCAGCGTGCCGCCACCCGGCATCGCGTCGCGCGCGTTTACCGCGAGGTTCAGCAGCGCCATTTCGAGCTGATTGGGATCGCATTCGGCGGCCGGCAGGTCGGCGGCGGTTTCCACCTCTACCTTGATTGCAGGGCCGGTGGTGCTCGCCACCAGATCGCCCATCCCCGCCACCAGATCGCCGATGTCCACCGCGACCGCCTGCAACGGCTGGCGGCGGGCAAAGGCGAGCAAGCGCTGCACCAGCGTCTTGGCGCGCTCGGCGGATTGGATCGCGCCAGCGATCAGCCGCTGTTCGCGCACCGTACCCAGCCCGCGCCGCTGCAACAGATCGAGCGAGCCGACGATGGGGGCGAGCAGATTGTTGAAATCGTGCGCGACGCCGCCGGTCAGCTGACCCATCGCCTCCATCTTCTGCGCCTGGCGCAGCGCGTCCTGCGCCGCCGCCAATTCGGCCTGGCGCTCCTTTTCGGCGGTGATGTCGCGGGTGACGCAATACAGCTTGCCGCCCTCGGGCACCGCGACCCACGACAGCCAGCGCCAGCCCCCTTCCCTCGTCCGATAGCGGTTTTCAAAATGCAGCACGGCATGGCCGAGTTGTAGATCCTGCACCGCAGCCTGCGTATCGCGGCGGTCGTCCGGGTGGACGAAATCCATGAAGGGCCGGCCGACGATCTCCTCCAATGGCCAGCCCAGCGCCTTTTGCCAGGCCGGGTTCACCGCATCGAAGACGCCGGTCGCCATATCCGCGACCGACAGGAGATCCATGCTGTGCTGCCACACCAGCCCGCGTTCGCGCGAGCGGGCGATCACCTGATGCTCCAGATCGGCGTTGAGCGCGGTCAGCGCTTCCTCGGCTCGCTTGCGATCAGTGATGTCGACCGAGGCGCCGAACCAGCGCAGCAGCCGCCCGGTGCGTGGATCGAAATACGGGTGCGCGCGGACTAGGAACCAGCGATAGTCGCCGCTGGCGGAGCGGATGCGATGCTCCGTTTCAAAGCTGCTGCCGGTGCGCTGCGCCTCGGCAAAGGTCGCCATGGTGGCGGCGGCATCGTCGGGATGCACATAATCGCGCGACACGGTGGTCGCGTCGGACGGCATCGCATCGGCGCCGGTATAATCGAACCAATGCTTGTTGAAGAACTCGGCCCTGCCTTCCGCGTCGGTGATCCAGGTGATCTGCGGCACGGCATCGGCCATCAGCCGAAAGCGCGTTTCGCTTTCGCGCAACTGCCGCTCACTCTGCTTGCGCGCGGTGGTATCCTTGACGATACACAGGACGCCCGCCGGACGGCCTTCGTCGTCGGGTACCGGCGAATAATCGAGGTTCACCCATGCCGGCGCCGGCGCGCCGTCGCGCTGCAACGTCAGCTGACGATCGTGATAGCTGAGCGCCCCGCCGGCGAGCACCACCTTCAGCACATGCGCGTTGAAGTCGGCGACTTGCGGCCACGCCTCGCGCACCGGCACGCCGATATGATCCACCCGGCCGGCGCGCTGCCCGCCGCTGGCGAAGCCGGCTTGTGCATCATTGTACAGCATGACCCCCGTCTCGCCCCACAACAGCGCCATGGCGACGGGGGAGCGCAGCATGGTAAGCACGGCGGTGCGCAGGCTGACGGGCCAGTGCTCCAGCGCGCCGAGCGGGGTCGCGGCCCAGTCAAGCGCCGCGATCCGGGCCCCGCAGGCGCCGGTCGCGCACAAGGTTTCCTGGAACAACACGGTGCTGGCCTTCAAGACTTGCCTCTCTTCGTGAACCGCAGCCGGGGGGAAACGCGGCACGCCGCCGAAAGGTGGCAACGCAATGTTACGAGTGGAGGTAGTCGGGCGAAACGCGGTTGCGCAAGCCTTGTGCGATGCGCCGAGGCGCTGTCGAGCGGCGTGGCGGCGGATCGGGCCGGGTGCATCATGCCCCGCCAGCGTGGGGAGCCCGCGCGCGGATCAGACCAACGTGGGGCGCGAACGGATGGCGTTCAGCACTGGGGGATCGACGCGGTAGACCGCCAGCCGGCGCCCACCGCGATTGCAATGATCGGTGATCCGCCCGGCATAATGCCGCCTCACGAGTCCGGCACGCACCAGATCGGACACGGCGCGGCTGACATTGGCCTTGCCGATCGCCAGCGCTTCCTCGGCAAGCGCGGCCTCCACCCGATCGGGATCGCTGCTGCCGATGCGCGCCGCGACCCGCGCGCGCAGGTCCGCACGGCGGCGATCGCGCGCGGCTAGCGGCACGAGCTGGCGGGCGAGCCAGTCGCGCAGCGACACGCGCTCCATCTCTGCCCCGCTGCCCGGCGTGGGCGCCGGCACCTGCACCCACGGCCCGGCCTCGCCATCGGCGCGCGCCGCCTCGGCAATGAGGCCGAGCACCATGAAGGCATAGCGCGGCCGGCTGGAGGCGGCGGCAAGCGCGGCAAGGATCGAGCCGAGATCGGGGCGGGTGGCGGCGGCAACGGTCATGCCGGGGAATCAAGCACAAGCGGAACCAAAGGTGAATCCCTGTTCTGCCCGCCCCGCTGCCCGGCACCCCGCCCGCGTCGCTTTTGTCACTCGTGACACTTTGCCAACGGGCGCGCGGGCAGAGTGTCAGACGTGACGGTCATGCGGGGGCGGCGGCACCCTGACGTTGTCAAGATTGCAGCTGCCCCACCGCCCCTTCCGGCATGGGCCGCCTGTCTGTCGATAACGTGCTTGCCGGCAACACGAAGCGCCCCGTCCGGTCCCGCCGTGCGCCAGGCAAAGTGTCATGGCTTCCACTTTGGGCAGCGAACGCCAGCGGCATGGGTGTCGCGCGCGCGCCCGGCTCACGACAATTCTCTCGACATGCCGTCAGGCCGGCGGCTTCAGCCAGCGGGCCATGACGGTGCGCGGTTCCTCGGCATAGCCGAGCCGATCGTAGAAGCGCGCGACGACGGTGTTGGTGGGGCGGATCATCAGCTGCACCTTGCGCACCCCGCGCGTGGCGAGCCAATGCTCGGCGGCGTGGACCAACGATCGCCCGATGCCCTGTTGCCGGCGATCGGGCGCGGCGGCGAGATAATAGAGCCAGCCGCGATGCCCGTCGTGCCCGACCATCACCGCGCCGACAATTACCCCGGCCTCCTCCCCCACCAGGATCGCGGACGTGTCGCCGGCCTGCGCAAAGCGGAAATCCGCTACCGGATCATTGTGGCTGACGACCAGGTCGCAGGATCGCCACAGCGCGACAACGGGCGCCTCGTCCTCGGCGGTGGAGGGGCGGATCTTTACGGTGATGGCTCAAGCTCCTGCGCATGGACGCCTAGCGCGCTTTTACCGCGCTCAGCCGGCGATGACGAGCGTCGGCTCTGGCGGCGATAGCGGGGCTAGTACAAGCGGCGCGGGAGCCGCCGGGGCAGCGGTCTCGATGCGGTTACGGCCGCGTGCCTTGGCGAGATACAGCGCGCGATCGGCGGCGGACAGCAGCTCGCCGAGGCTGGCGGCGCCTGCCCCCTGCCCTGCTTCCTGCTCCGCCACCCCGATGCTGACGGTGGCGGCGACGCCCGGCGTGCGCGCGTCCTGGGGCACCGCGGCGGCAAAGCGCGCCGCCAGCACGCGGCCCAGATCGCGCGCGACGCCGTGGCCGAAGCCGGGCAGCAGCGCGACGAACTCCTCGCCACCGATCCGCGCCACCGCCGCATCCGGACCAAGCGTCGCGCGGGCGGTGTCGGCGAATATCTGCAGCACCGCATCGCCCGCGGCATGACCGTGCTGATCGTTGATCGCCTTGAAATGATCGAGATCGAACGCGAGCAGCGACACCGGCGCGGCGCCGCCCTGCCCGTCACGCGCCCGCAGCAACCGCTCGCCCTGGTCGAAGAACCAGCGCCGGTTGCCGACACCGGTGAGGAAATCGGTGCTGGAGCTTTCCAGCAACTGGCGATGCGCCTCCTCGCGGATCATCGACAGCAGCGCCATCGGCAGCCCGACCGAATAAAGCACGCCCTCGTACATGGTGACCATGCCGATTACCTCCAACATCCCGGTACCAAACCATGCCACGAGCATCGGCAAGATCAGCACGCGGCCTGCATAGAACAGGCCGTGGGTGCTGAGGACCAGCACCACCAGTCGTCTCGCGCGCAGGGGCCGCAGCGCTTCGCAGCGCAGCACCTCGACTACGGTCAACGCGCCCGCGATGACGATGGGAATATTGCCGATGTAACTCCACAAGGCATTTTCGTGCGCGGCGCCGCCCAGCAGCCAGCCGAGCGCCAGCCCCAGAAACAGAGCGACCGACAGTCTGGCATAGTCGCGCCGGTCGAACAACGCGACGGCGTTGAGCAGCAGCAGATAGCCGCTGACGATCACCAGATTGCCCATCGCCGCGCCGGTGAACCCAGGAAGCAGACCGCGCAGTCCGCCGATCGTACAGCCGGTGGCCAGCAGCATGTAACTGGCCGTCAGCAAGCGCAGCTCAGTACGTCGCTGCAACCGGGCGCGCGATTCCCAATAGGTCAGGGCCCCACTGAGCACGAGCGTGCCCACCGCCAGCAGATACAATGTAAACAGATCGAAACGCATCGCGCCGTGTTTGTCCCCCCATGTTCTTCTACCTAGCCATTCGGAAATATTCGTTTAACCGTTGAAGCCGTATCGGCCCTACCAACGGCGCGTGATGTGCCGAGCGTGAGACGCTGGCATCCTGCGGCGAGGCTGCTATGGCGCGCGCCGCAGCCGCCTCTTTCGGGTTTCCGGCCGCTGCCTCCCTTCAGAGCCCGCGCAAAGGAGTTGGTGGATGGCGTGGGTCATTCTCGGCTGTGCCGTTGTTACCGAAATCATCTGGGCGCTGAGCCTGAAATGGGCTGCCGTGCAGGCGAGTTGGCAGGCATCGATCGTGCCGATCACCTTGAGCTTCGTGAACATGGGGCTGTTGGCGCTGGCGATGCGCGGGCTGGCGGCGGGCACCGCCTATGCGGTGTGGACCGGGCTGGGCGCGGTGGGCGTCACCATTTTCGGCGTGGTGCTGTTCGGCGAGCGGCTGAGCCCGGTGCAGATCGGCTTTCTGGCGCTGATCATCGTCGGCGTGGTCGGCACGAAGCTTTTCGCGCCGCAATAACGAGCGACAGCAGCCGGCGCTGAAGTGGCGCCGGCTGAGTCTTAGAGACTAGGTTGCGAATACCGTGAGCGATGGCGCTGCCGGGCCACTGCGAGCAATGGCCACGGCCTTGCCGAACTATCGGTTGCTGGCATCCTGCATCTGCGTCGTAATACCGCGCGCCGCATCGGCTTGCTGGCGCCATTCGCGTGCCGACATGCAGATCTTGTCCTTCTGTGCGATCGATCCGGTGCGTGGGATCTTGCGGCACGTCACCTTGTCCAAGTCGTTCGGCTTTGCCGCCACCGTAGGCTGGGCGGTTTGGGGCGTGGCAGACACCTGAAGCAACGCGACGAGCAGGCTTGTTGTCAGCATCGAACTGTTCCGATCCGTTTTCCGTTGATGCCGAAGTTCATCCATCAAGGCGGGTTTGTTTGCAACAGACACTTGGTTCGGGACGCTAGTGACGATCAATCGGTCGAAGACAGCCGCCTCCCCCGCCCTTTATTATCCGATCCGGCCCCAATGCTCCAGCGCCATCGAATTGTATCGCTGCATCGCCGCGACCATCGCCCGGCGCCGGCCTGTGTCGACCAGTTCGGCCGGCAGCAGCGGATCGGAATTGATCGCGCGCAGCACCGATTGGCCAAGCAGATAGGTTTCGCGGGCGGCATCCTTTGTGGCCATGTGCGCCACTCGATCGGTGCTGACGGCCATTTCGCCCAGCCAATGATCGTAGCCAGCCTCCAGCGCACACGCCGGCCATAGGTCGCGCCAGGCGGCATCCTGCGCCGGCTCGGCAAGACAGCCGGAAAGGAGCGGCGCCTCCCCGTCCAGTCCCAGTCCGGCGAGGGTGTCGCGCAGCGTGGCGGTGTCCTGCGCGAGATTGTCCGCCCGCACCCAGATGCCGCCGCCGGGATGCGCGAAGCCGGACAGCCGCAGCGCACGCTCGCGCCGTTGCAGCCGCGCGCGATCGGTGCGGCCGAGCGGATGGGTAAGCACCAGCAGCCACGCGCCTCCCCAGGGTCGCACCGTCTCCTCCACGCGCATCCAGCCGCGCGCCTTGGCATGAAGCGCGGCCGCTGCCGGGCCGAGCGCATAGACGCCGCGTTCGGGCTGCACCGCCATTCCCTCGCGCACCAGCCGCCCCAGCGCAACGCGCACCGCGCTGCCCTCGATCGCGAAGATCGTCGCACGCTCGATCAGGCTGCTCGCGGTGAGCGGCGCGGGCGCGCTGGCCGAGAGCAGCCACAAGGCCAGCGAGCGCGGCGACACGGGGGTGCGCCAATCATGTAACGTGCTTTGACTCATCATGTGGTTCGGCGTTATATACTGCGTGAGAGGAGAACGGGCGTGAAGGTGTCAGATTATCTCTCGTCGGGCGAGCTTCAGGCGCTCACCAAACGATCGGATGCGCGCGCCTGGTTCACCTTTGCGGTGAATTGGGGGCTGATCGCGGGCGCCTTCGCACTGGCGATCGCCTGGCCCAATCCGCTGACGATCGTGCTCGCGGTGCTGATCCTTGCCGCGCGACAGCTGGGTCTAGGCATCCTGGTGCACGATTGCGCGCACCATGCGCTGTTTCGCGATCGCCGCACCAACGAGACGATTGGGCAATGGCTAGCGGGCACGCCGATCAACCTCTCGCTCGCGGGCTATCGCACCTATCACCTGGCGCATCACCGCTATGCCGGCACACCGCAGGATCCCGACCTCGGCTTTGTCGCCAATTATCCGATCTCGCGCGCATCGCTGCGCCGCAAGTTCGCGCGCGACATCACCGGGCGCACAGGGCTGCGGGACCTGACGCGCAGCTTGTCGCGCCTCCGGCTGGGCGAGGACTGGCCGTGGCTGGCGTTTCACCTCGGATTGTTTTCCGTGCTGGCGCTCGCAGGCGGTTGGTGGGCCTATGGCCTGTGGTGGGTGGCGCAGTTGTTCGTCTATCCGGTGATCGTGCGGCTGCGGCAGATCGGCGAGCATGGCGTGGTGCCCGATCGCGGCTCGCCCGACCCGCGGCTGAATACCTCCACGACGCTCGCGCGCTGGTGGGAGCGGCTGTTTATCGCGCCCAATCACGTGCATTACCATGTCGAGCATCACCTGGCGGCGGGCGTGCCGCCCTATCGCCTGCCGCAGATGCATCGCCTGCTGAGCGCGCGCGGCTTTTACGACGGCCATGACGCGATATCGCGCGGTTATACCGACGTGATCCGCCGCGCGACCCGCCAGCCGGCGTGAGGAGAACTCCTTTCCCGCGCGCTTGAACATTCGACCCTGTGTGTTAGCCTCATAGCACACAGGTAAGGAGGGCGGGTTGCTGATGGGAATGAACACGGCGCGTTTGCTAGGCGCGCTGCTGGCGGTGCCGCTTTGCCTTGCGAATGCAGGTGCAACGCCAGGTCAGGTACGCGCACCAGCCGCGCCGAGCGTCACTTATTATCCGGTCGGGCACACCGATCCGCTGCCCGGCGTTCTGGTGCTCGGCGGCGCAGAGGGCGGCGACGCGTGGGCGACGGCAGTAGCGAAGCGGCTTTCCGCACATGGCTATGCGGCGGTCGCCAAGGCCTATTTCAAAAGCGCCGGGCTTGATGCAGAATTGCGGCAGATCCCGCTGGAGCGGCTGCGGGCGGGGATCGACCAATTGGCCCGCGACCCGCGCGTCGACCAGCAGCGGCTAGCCGTACTGGGCTTTTCCAAAGGCGCGGAGGCGGCGTTGCTGCTTGCCAGCGCGGACCCGCGGATCAAGGCGGTGGTCGCCGGATCGCCGACCGACGTGGTGTGGCAGGGGATCAGCCGGACCACGCCAGCGGTGCAATCGTCCTGGACCCGCGCGGGACGTCCCCTGCCCTTCGTGCCGTTCGCGCCGTGCCCCGACTGTCGCTCGCTTGGCGCATTGTACGAGAAAAGCCACGCGAACGGTGAGGCGGTGGCGGCCGCGGCGATCCCGATCGAGCGGGCGCATGGCCCGATCATGCTGATCGCGAGCGGCAGCGATGCCGTTTGGCCGTCTCGTGCGATGGCCGATGCGCTGCAGGCACGCCTGACCCGTCAAGGCTTTGGCTACCCAGTGACCATGCTGCGCTACCCGGATGGCGGCCATTTCACGCTCGGCCCATTGGCACCGGAGGAAGCGGCGAAGGATGCCGCGTTTGGCGGTGGAACGGCAGAAGGCGTGGTGGCGGCGCGGCAAGACTCCTGGCCCCGGGTTGTCGCCTTTCTCGATCGCGCACTCGGCGCACGCTGAGTTGGCGGTTCGCGCGCCTTCAGCCTTGCCCCAGCAGCGCCTCCGGGTCGACCAGCGTCAACGCGGCGCCCTCCCCTGCCCCTTCCGCTTCGGGCGCGGCGTGCCAGCGCCATAGCACCAAATTGCGCCCGCCGCGGTGCTGCACCGATGGTACCAGCGCGCCTTGTGCTCCTTGTGCGATCAGCGCGCTGGCCAGCCTCCAGCTAGGCGGCGTCTCGCGGCGGATCATGTGGAGGTCGCGCCACAGGCAATGCGTGATCGCCGGATCGGCGCGCGTTAGGTCGGCGATCGCGTCGGCGGTCACGTCGAACGCCACCAGCGTGCCGGGACGGACGAGATCCTGATACATTTCCTGGATCGCGGTGTTGTAATCGGCGGACAGGTACAGTGCGCGTGTGCCGGGCGGGTTCCAGCGCCCGCCGGCAAGGTGCGAGCCGCTGTCGTGCGGCCGGTGCTGCCAGCGAATGCCGAGCATGCGCCAGAAACGACCTTTCAGCGGCTGGAGCGGCGTGTTAGACATGCAGAGAAGCCTTGTGGCGGTGCGTCGCGACCGTTCAGGCGTAGCTGCCCTGGTCCATGCTCTCCAGCGTACCCATCACCGCCTCGGCATGGCCTTCCTCGACCAGCTCCTCGGCGGTCTTGCCGAAGCCGGCGATCGGCTGATGCTTGAACCAGATGATCGCCCTGCCCTCATCCCCGGCAAGCTCAGCGGCTCGCGCGATGATCCGTGCGATCTCGCCCAGCTTCGCCTGTACCGCCGGGCTCTCCGGCCGGGCCGCCATGGTGTTACGGTTGAGATGCGCCAGCTTGGCGAGGCGCGACATCGGGAGACGCAGCCGCTCGGCCATGCGGCGCGGTGCGATCATGTCGGCATCGCGGATGTCGTCGAGGAAAGCGGCAAGCATGGGTGCACTCCTTGCCTTATATATGCATCATCCCCTGTCCGGGTTCAATCGTATGGTGTCCGACGTGCAAGGCCGTTTGTACCTTAGTCGGTGCTGCCACCTTCTTCAAGAATCATCATTTTAAATCACCGCTGCTTGCAGCGGCAGGATTCATGATTCTTATGATTCTTGATTCAGCGGCGTTAAATCACTGACTACGCACCGGAACTTCGCCGTTACCCTGTCGGCCTGGGGGAGGTAACCTGCCTTGTCGGGGGCGAAAGCCTGACCGTTTGGGGGCGGCATCCTGCCCCCATGGGGTCTCCCTGTCTCCTTGGGGGTGCCCCTACCCGCGGCGGCAAACCGGGGGTCGCCGGGCAGTCTATCCTGTCCGCTTGGGGGTAGGAAACGCATCTCGCTGGTCGCGGAGAGAGACTGTGTGAGGCGCCGCATAGCCTTTACCCGCAACCTGTCCGGACGGGGGCAACATGACGATCACCCCTGTCCTGACTTGACGTGCCATGACAGGACAGGCAAAAATCCCAGGACGTTGTAGGTGGATCGCATGGCAGAACCAGCTGAGTTCGAACAGCAGGACAGCGCCGACGAGCCGCAGGTGCGATCTATGCGCGTCGCGGCTGCCCTCACCCGAAAGGGCGGCGACGAATTCGTCAAGCCGGGAAAGCTGGTTGAGGTACGGTTCGTCAAGGGACAGTCGCTGAGCCTGACGGCGTCGCGCCTTCTCGCGCTCATGATCCTGACGGCGGGCGGTGACGCGTGGCGGGACATCACGCACCGCATGCGCAAGGCGGATATTCGCCGCGGCCACAAGGGCAACGAGCGGATCGTCGACATGCTCGAGGAGCTGCATCGCACGCTGTTTGCCGAGGACGATACGTCATGGCGCGGCAAGCGCGCGACCAAACGCTTCAATCTGATCCAAGCATCGTGGGAAGAGGTCGAAGACGGTGACCGGGAGACCGGCTGGATTGAGTGGCAATTCACGCCGGACGCGCGGCGCCTGATCCAGGAGTCGCAGACCTATGCCGTGATGAACCGGCAGGCCGTGCTCGGCTTCCGCTCGGCCTATGCATTGAAGCTGTATGAGGAAGGGGCGCTTCGGCTGCACCGCCGGCAACCGGTGTGGAAGGTGGATGTGCTGGGTCTGCGCGCGGCGCTGGGGATCGACCCTGACAAGTACAAGGATTTTGCACAACTGCGCCGAAAGGTGTTGACGGTCGCGAAGGCTGAAATCGATCAGCTCGCCCACTTTATCGTGGAATGGACCGAAACGCGGTGCGGCCGCGCTGTCACCAACATCGAATTTCGCTTTGTGCCAAAAGGCGCTCCGGCGCAGATTGCGACGGTTGATGAACTGGAGCGGCATTCGGCGGGGCGACAGGCGCGACGCGACGGGGTGGTAGAAGCGCTGGTGACGCCAGAGCCGACGATTCCGCCAGGCGAGGCAAACGAGCCGGTTGCGAGTGCCGAGGTGGCGAGCGTCTTGAAGAAGGTCACGGCTGCGCTTGCCGCTACCGACCGGCAGAGCGACGTCACCAATGACGCTTGGGCGCGATTTCCCGAGGGGCCGCTGCACTTCGGGGCGACCGAACAGGCCGCTCGCGCGATTGGGGTGCAGCATGGCGGCGGCTGGGACGTCGATGTGATTGCCGATGCGTATCGCAAGCACATGGGCGACCGCTTGGCGGTTCTCTCGGGCAAGAAACTGGAGCGTTCCTGGAAGGGCTGGTGCGAGACGTTCGCCAACCGGCGTGGCCGACCTTGAGGCGGAATTGCAGCCCTGCAATTTCGGTTCGGCCTCCTCCCCTACTCTACTGTTTGAATAAGCGAGACGGGACGCCTTACGCGCGAATGCGTGGCGTGGCGTTGTAGCCCCCACGGAGTCAGGATGACCATTCCAGCATGACCAATCGGCAGAATTGCAGGGCTGCAATTCTGACCTCTCGTTTCTAGAAGGCCCCCAAAAGGACAGGCCAAAGGCATAGCTTGCAGTCCCCGTACCCCAACACGGCAATTTGCGCATTTTGGCCGCGCATTGACCAAGAACCGAAAATATAGGATGCACGCCGCAGCTTTCGAAAGGTGTACCTATGGCGTCTGCTATCGACGACGTGCGGATTGGCGAAACGCTCGACGTCGCAACGCTCGCATCCCGGTCATCGTCTGTTCTGGAGAAACTGCGCAACTCCGCCCGCAGCGCACGCGCCGATGAGCGTCGCGAACCTATTTTTCAGATCGGCAAGGCTGCCGAACTGGTCGGACGCACGACCGCAGCGATCCGTGAGGCGGAGAGCGATGGCCGGCTGGTACCGCCCGCCCGCGGTGAGAATAATCGACGCGTCGGCTATACGCTTGCGCAGTTGAACGACATGCGCGGGACGTTCGGCACAAGGCCGTGGCGCGATCCGAACGACCCTTGCTCGATCATTGCCGTGCAGAACTTCAAGGGCGGCGTCGGCAAATCGACCGTGTCGGTCCACCTTGCGCAATATCTGGCGATCCGTGGTTATCGCGTGCTGCTGATCGATTGCGACAGCCAGGCCTCGGCCACGACGCTGTTCGGCTATGTCCCGGATCTCGACTTGGACGAAGACGAGACGCTTTATCCTTTTCTGCGGGAGGGCGAGCGCCTGTCGCTCGATTATGCGATCAAGAAGACCCATTTCGATGGGCTGGACCTCATTCCCGCCAACCTCCGGCTGTTCCAGTCCGAGTATGAGTTGGCCGCACGCATGGCGCGAGGGCAGGGGGATCTGCTGGACCGCATGGCGCAGGGTATCGCGTCGGTCGAAGACCTTTACGATGTGGTGATCCTTGATCCGCCGCCCGCGCTCGGGGCGATTTCATTGTCGGTTCTACGGGCGGCAAACGCGCTTGTCGTGCCCGTGCCGCCCACCGTAATGGACTTTTCCTCGACCGCGGCTTTCCTCGCCATGCTGGACGAGACGATCCAGGAATTGTCGGCGCATGGGCTTGCTCCGCAGCTGGCGTTCCTCCGCTTCGTCGCGTCAAAGGTGGACGACGCAAAATCGATGCAAAAGGGCCTGCTGGAGCTGATGCGGCAGGTGTACGGTAGCGCGATGATCCGCACGCCGCTGAAGGATTCGGCCGAGATCGACAATGCGACGGCCCGGCTGATGACCGTTTATGAGTTGGAAGGGCCGATGACGAGCCGATCGGTGCGCGATCGGTGTCTGACCTATCTGGACGGCGTCAATGCCGAGGTCGAGCTGGAAATCCGCAAGACGTGGCCAAGCCATCTTGGCCGTTTGCGCAAGGAGGGGCATGCATGAGCGACCGGAATTGCAGCCCTGCAATTTGGCGCGGGAAGGACAGGCTATGAGCTCCAAGAACAAGAGTTTCATGGCTGATCTTGTGTCGGCGGTCGAACCGGCTGCCGATCAGCCGGACCGGCCGACCCGGCTGGGTGTGGGCGTGCTGGGTGGTCGCAATAACCGGCTCGCCGACCTCGCGTCGGGCGCCGTCGTCAACAATCCGCAGGAGTTGGTCGACCCGGCGCGGTGCCGCATCTGGGATCGCCACAACCGCGACTATACCGCGCTCAACGAGGAACGCTGCGGCGACCTGATCGAGAGCATCCTTGCGCAGGGCAAGCAGGAAGTGCCGGCGATCGTCCGGCGCATCCAGAGCGATGACTATGATTTCGAGATCATTTGTGGCGCACGGCGACACTGGGCGGTGTCGTGGCTGCGCGCGCACAATCATCCCGAGATCCGCTATCTTGTTGAAATTCGTAACTTAACCGACGAGCAGGCGTTCCGCATTTCGGATCTGGAAAATCGCGCACGCGAGGATCTGAGCGACCTGGAGCGCGCGCGCGATTATCTGAAGGCGCTCGGTCTTTATTACGACAACAGCCAGAAGCAGATGGCAAAGCGGCTCAACCAGTCGGAGGCGTGGCTCAGCCGTTATCTCGATCTGGCGCGCCTGCCCGACGAGCTGGTGCAGGCGTTCCCCGACCCGTTCGATCTGAAGATATCGCATATCACCAGCCTGAAGCCGATCCTCAAGCCGGATGACCTGCGCGGCAAGGTGCTGGCAGAGGCGCGCAGAATCCAGGAAGCGCGGCAGACGGGGGAGGGACCTGTCCCACTCAACGCGCCAGAGATGATCCGCGCCTTGGTCGCTGCCGCCGGGGCACCGGCTGACAACCGGAAGAAAGGGAAGGCGCCTGCTGCCCCCAAGAGGTCAGGTTCGGGCGAGACGGTCGTCCATAGCGCAGCGGGCGCGCCCCTGTTGCGGGTGGACGGTAAGGATCGACGCGGCGTTACTGTGACGCTGTTCCACAAGGGAGGCGGCTCGCGCGCCGAAGCCGAAGCCGCGCTCCGCGACCTTCTTGCCAGTCACTGGAGGGATTGACCGTCGCAACGGCAGGCGCAGCAGCCGCGGCTTAGCCGGCCGCGAACAGCGGAAGGGCAGGGGCCTCCTCCTCCGCAGCCGGGGCCTCGAAATTGGAGACGGTAACGCCGACTAGCCGGATGTCGCTTTCGGGCGGGTAGATCGAGCGCACGAGGTCAAGGCTAGCCTGCCGCAGTAGCGATTGGTCGGCGATCGCGGCCGGGTGGCTGCGGCTGCGGGTGATCTGGCGAAAGTTCTGGAACTTGATCTTTACCGTCACGGTGCGGCCGAACGCCTGAGCGCGGTCGCACCATTGCCATACGTCGTCCGCCATGCGCAGCACGCCGGCCTCGATCTCGGCGGGCTCGGTCAGATCCTTCTTGAACGTTGTTTCGGAACCAGAAGATTTGCGGGTGCGATGCGGGTTTACCGGGCGATGATCCTGCGCGCGGGCGATGGCGTGATACCAATCGGCCGCGCTGCCGAAATGCTGCTCCAGAAACGCGCGTGATTTCGCGCGCAGGTCCGCGCCCGTTTCGATCCCCAGCCGCTTCATCTTTGCCGCGGTCACCGGGCCGACACCGTGGAAGCGCGAGACGGGCAATGTCTCGACCCAGGCGGCCCCCATGTCGGGCGTAACGGCGAACTGGCCGTTGGGCTTGCGGTGATCGGAGGCGAGCTTGGCGAGGAACTTGTTGTAGCTGACCCCGGCGGAGGCGGTGAGGCCGGTTTCGGCCAGGATGCGCGCGCGGATCGCCTTGGCCGTTGCCCAGGCGGTAGGCAGCCCGGCGCGGTTCGCCGTGACGTCGAGATAGGCTTCGTCGAGCGACAGCGGCTGGATGAGGTCGGTGAATTCGGCAAAGATCGCGTGGATCTGCTGCGACACCGCCTTGTACACTTCGAACCGCGGCCGCACGAAGATGAGATCGGGGCAGCGGCGCAGCGCGGTGACCGAGGGAAGGGCGGAGCGCACCCCGAACGCGCGCGCCTCATAGCTCGCCGCCGCAACCACGCCGCGTGCGTTGGGCGACCCGACCGCGACCGGCTTTCCCCGCAGATCGGGATCGTCGCGCTGCTCCACCGACGCGAAAAAGGCGTCCATGTCGACATGGATGATCTTGCGGATCGATCCCGCGTCCTGGCCGCCAGCGTCCATGGTGGCGAGGTATAGCAGCGGGAGAACACAAACGGAACAGTGGATTGAGGCGGCACTGAGCGCGCCTCGCCGTGCCGCCCGCGCGCCGCCCGTTTTGTTCCGGCGGACGCGAGAGCCAAGCCAGCCGCGCTGCCTCCCCCCGAACTGTGTCTCGACGATGCTCGGCACAAGCGGCAGCTGTGCGAAGCTATCTTACCTCAGCTTCTCTCGCAGAGTGCGCCCGACATCTCCCAAATGCCGGCAGGGGAGGGGCACCGCGCCGCGTCGAGCCATAGCGGGGATGGGCTGACGCATATCGGCAGCATTGCCATGCTAGACGCGTGGAACGACCGTGCCGGTGCCGCGCTGTAGCATCGGGCGGCGTAGTTGCGACGCCACGGTAACGGCCGGGTGCATGGGCCCGGCGAGATGGAGTAATCATGGCCGACAAGAAAGCGATCCTGTATCGCATGATCCTGCCCGATCACACCTGCCCCTTTGGCGTGCGCGCGAAGGCGATCCTGGAGGAAGCGGGCTTCGAGGTGGACGACCGCATCCTTTCCTCGCGTGAAGAGGTGGATACGTTCAAGGCCGAGCATGGTGTCGAAACCACGCCGCAGGTGTTCATCGCCGGCGAGCGGATCGGCGGCAGCGACGATCTGGAACGGTATCTGGCGGCATGATCGCGGGCACCACCACGCCATCGCAGGGCTTCTCGCGCCCTGCCGCCGCCGCCATCGTCGCCGGTGTGCTCGGCGCCAGCGCGCTGCTCGGCCGGCGCAACGCCCCTGATAAAGCCCATCCGCGCACCCGCGCCTGGTACAAGCGCCTCGACAAGCCCGGCATCACCCCGCCCGACGGCGTGTTCGGCGCGGTTTGGCCGGCGCTGGAAAGCGGGCTGGCGGCGGGCGGCTATCGCCTGCTGCGCCAGCCGGCGGGCGCCACGCGCAATCTCGCGCTGGGGCTTTGGCTGCTCAACACCGGCATGATCGGCGGCTGGACCGAATTGTTCTTTCGCAAGCACCGGCTGGGCGCGAGTGCGGCTGCGTCCGGTGCGATGGTGGCGAGCGGGGCGGGGTATGTCGCGTCCGCCGCGCGGGCCGATTGCCCCGCGGCGCTGCTCGGCGTGCCCTTCGTCGCCTGGGTCGGCTTCGCCACGATGCTTGCCGAGCAGGTGTGGCAGCGCAACACCGGCCGCATTCAGGATCGCGATCCCGCGCAGTCCGCCGGCGCCTGACGCGTGTGAGACCCTGCGCCGGGTTCGTCGACCGCTGGCGCGGTGCGTCATCGCCGGGGCCTACGGCGCCGGCCGAATAGCGTCGCGTGGCGATTTGTTCGAGCGCCAGCGTTGTCCACGGATTGCCCCGGGGTGAGCGCAGCACCTCGGCGTCCGCAGTCTCACCGTTGGGGCGGATCCAGAAGCCGAAGTCGGCCCATTGAATGGCATCCAGATCGGTGCTGCGGATCGGATCGGGATCGACGTCGCCGAATTGCCGCGCCCGGTCGCGCGCCGCCGTCCGCTCGGCCGCCGCATCCAGCGCATAGGCCGGCGCCTTGAGCAGCACGGGCGCTTCGTCCTGCCCCTGTCCCAGAGAGCGGATCAGCCGGTCGAGCTCCGGTCCTTCCGCATCCTTGGCCGCGAGGCGCAATCTGAGGACGCGCAGCGCAGTGGCATAGCCGGGCTGCGCCGCGATCGTGCGCGCATCGAGCTCGTCGAGCTTGGCGCGTGCATCCTTTGGCTTGTCGGTCGCGGCGAGCAGCCAGGCGCGCTTCATGCCCGCCAGCATCGCCGCGCGATCGTTGCCTGCCGCCAGCGCGGCCTCCTCGCTGCTGCGATAGGCCATCTCGGCGCGCGCGGCGGTGCCGGTCTTCAGCCACATGTCGCCCAGCGCAGTGGTGGCGGCGAGGACGTTGGGATCGTCGGGCGGCAGGTTGTCGCGCAGCGTGCGCACCTGGTTGGCCACCGCCTTGCGGTAATCCCCCTGATTGCCTTCGTGCAGCGCGACAGTGGCGTATGCCTCGTAGATCGCGGCGACCGGCTTGGGGTCGCTCGCCGCCTTGTTCTTGTTGCGCGACATCGCGCCGGCGAGCACCGATTTGGCGGCAAGGTAATCGCCGGTGCGAAAGCGCGCCTCGGCCAGCGCGATGCTCGCCTGCGCGTCGCGCATGGGCGTGCAGCCGCCAGCCTTGCAGATCGCATGCGCCTCCTCCAGCCGCTTGCCGGTAATCACGATGTCGTTGGTGGCAGCCTGAGCAAGCAGTAGCAAAAGCAGCGACATGTCCGATCTCCCGCGTCGGTTTCGTCCCAGCCTACACGCGCCGTCCGCTGCGACAAGCCCGGCAGCAGCGCTGTCGCATCGATCACGCGTTGCATCCGCCCACGAGGCGCCTAGCATCGCCGCCATGGCGCAGAACCGTTATTACCAAGGCCCCGTCAGCGACCATTTCGATGGCACCCGCTTCTTCAACCCCGGTCAGTCCTCCACCGATCGCGGGCTGCGCGCGCTGTTGCGCTGGAAGATGGCAGGCGCGGCGGCGCGCTGGCCGCGCGACGTACCGGTCACGCCCGCCAAGCCGGCGGCGTCGGTCGCGGGGCTGCGGGTGACGATGGTGGGCCATGCCAGCGTGCTGATCCAGGCGGCGGGCGTGAACATCCTTACCGATCCCGTCTGGTCGCCGCGCGCCAGCCCGTTCCGCTGGGCGGGGCCGAAGCGGGTGACGGCGCCGGGCATCGCGCCGACGATTTGCCGCCGATCCACGTCGTGCTCCTCAGCCATTGCCATTACGACCATTTCGACATGGCAACGCTGCGCCGCTTGCACGAACGCGATGCGCCGCTGTTCGCCATGCCGCTCGGCAACGACACGATCCTGAAGGCCGGCGTGCCGGATGCGCGCTGCGCGGTGGGCGACTGGTGGGACCGGCTGACGCTGGGGGAGGGGATCGCGACCACGCTGACCCCCGCCCATCACTGGGCGAACCGCTGGCCGAGCGACGTGCGCATGGCATCGTGGGGCGGGCATTATCTGCACACACCGGCGGGGAGCCTATGGTTCGTCGGCGACACCGGCTATGGCGACGGCGCGATCTACAAGGCTGTTGCGGAGCGGCTGGGCTCACCCGATGCGGCGCTGATCCCGATCGGCGCCTATGAGCCGCGCTGGTTCATGGCGGCGCAGCATGTGAACCCGGCGGAGGCGGTGCGCATCTTCGACGCGGTCGGCGCCGGCTGGGCGGTGGGCATTCACTGGGGCACGTTTCAGCTGACCGACGAGCCGCGCGAGGCCCCGCGCGACGCGCTCACCGCCGCGCTGGCGGAGGCCGGCATCGCGCCCGATCGCTTCATCGCGGGCGCGCCGGGCGGCGTGTACGAGGGCAGGGCGGTCTAGCCTGGTCAGGAGCCGCCCGCTTTCCTTGCTGCGCGCAATCGCCTATGCCGATGGGGCTGATCGTCGCCTGCGACGGATGACGGGCCGCTTCGGCTCCTCCCTTTGTCCTTTCTCGCCCCAAGACGCCGGGATGCACCGTTTGTTGGCGCATGCCCGCCACCCCATCACGCGCGGACGACCGGGCATCACGCCCGCCTGTTCCCGCCATTGTTTGCGAGTTGATATGAGCAGAATCGTTCCCGCCCGCTTCCTGATCGCCAAGGACGAGAGCGGCGTCTTCCGGCTCACCGTCCGCGATGTGCGCTACAATTCGCAAGGCTATCCGATCGTGACGTCGTCCCTTCAGGAAGAAACGTTCAAGACCGCCGCCGCCGCGCGCACCTTTGCCAAGGCCGAGTTCGGTGCCGAGGCGGGCCAGTTCGCCTCGAAATAGTCGGCTGACGCAAAAAAGGGGCGGCCACCGCCTGAACGGTGCCGCCCCGCAAGAGCCGCTGCGCGGGGCCCCCGGTTGGGGAAGATCGATTAACCGGGGGTGATGGCGCGGCGGGCCGGCCGGTGGCACACGCCGCGCTGGCGTGCCCACCGGCAAGCGATCAGAAGTTCACCCGCGCGCGCAGGCCATAGGTGCGCGCATCGTTCAGGAAGCGGATGTTGAGCGCCGAGCCGACCAGCGCCTTGGTCGACGCCTGCTGATCGGTGAAGTTCGACGCCCACGCCTCCAGCCGGTAATTGCCCAGCGTGTAGCCGATGCCGAGGTTCAGCGTGGTGTAGCCCTGCTGCCGATCGGGGAAGCCCGCCTGCAACGCATTCTGGCGCGAGCCGTCGAGGAAGACGATGTCGTCCTCGTTGAACTGCGACAGGAAGAACGACGAGCGATAGTTCAGCAGCGCCTGCCAATCGAGCCGGCCACGGCCGATCTCGAACCATTGCGCCAGCTTCACGCTGACGTTGAACTTGGAGGCGAGCGGCAGGCGGTTGCCGGTCAGATCGATCAGCGGGGACTCGCCCGTTTCGTTGTTCTGACCACGCGCATCGGCCACCGAGCCGCGCGTGATCTTGGTGTCGAGGTACGCGACATTGGTGTCGAGCGAGAAATTGCCCGGCAGCTGGAAACGCGCCTCGGCCTCCACACCATAGATGCGCGAGGCACCGATGTTGCGGTTCACCAGCGAATAGCCGTTGCACTGCGGCGGGGTCTGCGTCGTATCGAGGTTGATGCAGGTCAGGTCCTGAAACACCTGGTCCTGATAGTCGTAATAGAAGCCGGTCAGGTTCAAGTACGCGCGGCGGCCGAAGGCGTCGAAGGTGTTGCGCGAGCCGGCCTCGAACACGGTCAGGCTTTCCGGCTTGAACGCTTCGGGGATCGGCGAGGTCTGGAACGTGTCGTTGAACCCGCCCGACTTATGCCCGGTCGACACCTTGGCATAGAGCATGTTGTCCGGCGTCACGTCGAACTCCAGCCCGGCGCGATAGTCGATGAAGTCGAACTTGGCCGAGCCGACCTGCTGCCCCGGGATGGTGAGGTTGGCGTAGGAGAAGCTGCCGTTCGCCGGGCAGGTGACGAAGCCGTTGTCGATGTCCGGTCGGGTGAAGCAGGTGCTGTTCGGGTTGGTGCCGTTGGCGATCGAGCCGATCTGCTGGATCAGCGTGTCGCGTGCACCGGCGCTCTTGATACCCTCGATCAGGAACTGCGCGCGCTGCTGCGGCGAGGTGAGGCCGGCGACGTTGAAGTTCGGGCGATCGAGCAGGGCCGGGCGGAAGCCCTCGGTGCCAAGCCGCGTCGCGACGCAGCAATCGCCGTTGTTGCCGCCCAGCGTCAGCGCCCAGTTGCCGCCGATACCGAAGCGAGACTTTTTTTCCTCGGTGTAGCGGATGCCGCCGATCACGCGCAGGCGGTCGGTGACGTCATAGGTCGCGTCGGCGAAGAAGGCGAAGCTTTCGCCATCCACGTCGGGCATGGTGAATTCGGTGCCCGAATAGCAGCAATAGCCGCGATCGGCGGCGGCGAGATAGCCGACCTGCTGCTTTTCCTTGAAGTAGAAGCCGCCGAGGTTCCAGCGCAGCGCCTCCGTCGAATCCGCGCTGGCGCGCAGCTCGTACACCTGGCTTTGCGAGCGGGTCTGCCAGAAGTTGTTCGAGAAATTGTCGAACTGCACGGTGGAATAATCGCGGCCGTTCCATGCGATGCTCTCGCTGCTGGCATTGGCCTGCATGAAATCGACCGAGCGATAGCTGCCCGTCGCCTCGACCGAGAAGGTGTCGAAGCTGTAGCCGATCTTGCCCTGCACGCCCCAGAGCTCGTTCTCCATGTCGCCCTGTTGGCCGCGATAGACGACCTTGCGGAGGTCAAGCTGCTCGGGGCGCAGCCCGGTTGCCTGTACCGCGGCATAGATGTTCGCGCCCGGATAGCCGGTGCCGGTTTCCTTGCCGTAATCGCCGACAACGGAGACGGACAGGCGATCGGTCGGCTCCCAGCGGAGCGACAGGCGGCCGGCGTAATTCTCTTCCAGGCCAGCGGGCTTCAGCTTGCTCGCCTGCGGATCGGGCGAGGCATTGGTGAAGCCATAATCGCGGTTGATGTAATAACCGGCGACGCGCGCGGCGAAGTTGCTGCCCAGCGGCACGTTGATCGCGCCCTCGGCGGCATAACTGTCGCGATTGCCGTATTCGGCCTGCGCATAGCCGGTGATCCGATCGAACGTCGGCTTGGCGGTGATGATGTTGAGCGTGCCGGCGAGCGCGTTGCGCCCGTACAGCGTGCCCTGCGGCCCCTTGTTCACCTCGACCCGCTCAAGATCGTAGAACATCAGGCCAAGCCCGCGCGGCCGCGGAATGTAGCTGCCGTTCAGGTGCGGCGCAGCGCCCGGATCGCCCAGCTCGGTGTTGTTGGACGAGCCGACGCCGCGGATGAAGATCTCGACGTTGCCTTCCTGGTTGGCGATGTTCAGCCCCGGCACCGCGACCGCGAGGTTGCGCAGCTCGGTGATGCCGCTCTTGCGCAGGTCGTCGCTGGAGAATGCCTGCACTACGCCCGAGACGTCCTGCAGATTCTATTCGCGGCGGTTCGCGGTGACGACGATGTCGTTGGTGCCGTCGTTCGTTGCGGCGGGCGTCGTCGGGCTGGTGGACTGATCCTGCTGCGGCGTTTCGATCGCCTGCGCGAAGGCGGGCATGGCGGTGCCTGACAGCAGCAAGGCGGCGAGTGGCAGATACGTTCTTTTGGTCATGATAACCCCCTGGGTATTTTCTTGTTTTTATTGGTTGCTGTTCGGGCAAGCGGTGCCCGCGCCGTTCGCCTGAACCAGCCGCGCGCGCGAGATCGTGAGGTCCAGCGTGCCGTCGGTCGTCAGTGAAAGTGGGGCCGAGACCTGGCGCATGTCGGCGCCGGCCGCGGCAAAGCAGGAAAGCGGAATGGTGAGCGTGGTCCACGCGCCCTTGGGCGCGGCGCGAAGCTGCGCGGTGATCGGCACCGTGCCCGCACAGGTGTCGCCGCATGCGACGCCCGCCGTCACCGGCCGGCTGGGTGCGCCATCCACCTTGAGATCGATCTCGACCGCGAGCGCGCCATTGGTTTCGCGCATCAGGTCGACCGGCGCGCTGTCGACGATCGCCGCCACCGCCTTTGCCTTGCCGGTCCACACCAGCCGAACGCTGTCTTCCTGCGCATGCCGGTCGGCGCCGCGGACGGTGATGAGGTCGGGTCCGGGATTTGGTGACAATTCGCCCGGCGCGCCGATCAGCAGGCGGCGGCCCGCGCCGGCGCGGCCGGCATCAAACAGGATCGTGCGATCGCCGCTTGCCTGTGTTGCGCGATCCTCCGGGAGCGGTGCGAGCTCGCCACGATCCTTCAGCGTCAGGCCGAAGCCATAGGGGAACAGCGGGTTATAATCTGCGTCACCCACGTTCACCGCGGTCTGATCGCTGGTGCGCGGCCAGCTGTACGGCAGCTTGCCGCGGAAATCCGCCTTGCCGAACAGCACGTCGGCAACGCCGCCGCCCTCGCTGCCCGGCAGCCAGGCGGCGACAAAGGCGTCGGCCGCGTTGAGATACGGGTTCACCCACATCGGGCGGCCCGACAGGAACACCGCCACCGTCGGCACGCCCGCCGCCCTCAGCTTCTTCAGCAGCGCAAGGCTGCCCTGTGCATCGTCGAAGCCGACATCGGCGCGGTCGCCCTGGAACTCGGCATAGGGATCCTCGCCGAACACGACGACCGCCACGTCGGGCTTTTGCGTGAACGCGCCGTTCGCCGCGACATCGACGGTCGCGCCGACGCTCTTGGCGACCGCGCGCATCCCCTCGGCGATCGTCTCGCCATTGGGGAAGTCGGCGCGGGTGGTGCCGGTGCCCTGCCACGTCAGCGTCCAGCCGCCGGTCTGCTTGGTCATGTTGTCCGCGCCGTCGCCGGCGAGGAGGATGCGCGCGCCCGGCTTCAGCGGCAGCGTGCTGCCCGTGTTCTTGAGGAGGACGAGCGACTGGCGCACCGCCTCTCGCGCCACCGCGCGATGCTCGGCGCTGCCGAGGAGATCATACTTGCCGGCGAGCGGGCGGGAGGAGGGCTTGCCCGCCTCCATCAGCCCCGCGCGCACCTTCACGCGCAGGATGCGTCGCACGGCGTCGTCGAGCACCGGCATGGGGAGGCGGCCGTCCTTCGCCTGCGCCAGCGTGTTCTGCCACAGCCCCTTCCAGCTGTCGGGCGCCATCGCCATGTCGAGCCCCGCGACGAACGTCTGATAGCAATTGTCGGGCTTGCACCCGTCGACCTGGCCGTGCCCGTTCCAGTCGCCGACCAGGAAGCCGTCGAAGCCCCAATGATCCTTGATCACGCCGCGCAGCAGCGATCGGTTGCCGTGCATCTTGGCGCCGTTCCAGCTCGAAAAGCTGACCATGATCGATTGCACGCCCGCCTCGATCGCCGGCACGTACGGCGCGGCGAACAGGCGGCGCAGCGTCGCCTCGTCGGTGCGCGTATCGCCTTGGTCCTTGCCGCCGGCGGTGCCGCCATCGCCGAGGAAGTGCTTGGCGGTGGCGATGATGTGCCCGCCGCGCAGCCAGTCCGCCGCGCCCACCTTGCCCTGCAATCCCTCGATCAGCGGCCGCGCGTAGGAGGTCGCAATCTCGGGGTTCTCGCCGAACCCTTCATAGGTGCGGCCCCAGCGATCGTCGCGCACCACCGCAAGCGTCGGCGCAAAGGTCCAGTCGAGCCCGGTCACGCGCATCTCGGCAGCGGTGACTGAGCCGATACGCCGCATCAGTTCCGGGTTGCGCGCGGCGCCCAGCCCGATGTTGTGCGGAAACAGCGTCGCGCCGACGACATTGTTGTGGCCGTGCACCGCGTCCGATCCCCAGATCACCGGGATGCGCGGCAGCTTGCCATTGGGGCGCATGGAGGCTTCGTAGAAGGCGTCGGCAGCAGCGACCCACGCGGGGGCGGTGACGTGATGGCCTTCGCCCGGCTTCGAATTGCCGCCGTTCAGCACCGAGCCGAGGTGATAACGGTACACATCCTCGGGCGTGACGCTGGCGATGTCGGCCTGCACTACCTGACCGACCTTTTGCTCCAGCGACATGCGCGCGAGGAGATCGGCGACGGTCTTTTCCACCGCGGCGTTGCGCGTGGCGGGGAGGGTGGGCTTGGCCCAATCCTGCGGATGCGCGGTGGTGGAAGCGGCGTCGGCCTGACCGGCAGCGTTCTGAGCGGGAGTGGCGGGGCGATCCTGCGTCGGTGCGGCACAGGCCGGCAGGGCGGCGACCATCGCCAGTGCCATCACGGCATGGCTGACGCGCGCCAGCGAACCACTCAACTCAAACGCCTTCGCCCCAATCACGCGCCTCTCCCCCAATTCCACCGCTTCATTTGACAACGTTGTCTAAACGCTCATTGGCAACGTTGTCAATTTGCCCCGAAACGCTTAACGCCGCGCGGCAGCGCCGCTTGTCTGTTGCGGTGCAAAAGGGCATCACCCCTTCACGCAGGGGCACAGCGGGGGTCGGCAACGAACAGGATGGAGGCGGCAGGCAAGCAGCGCGCGCGGGCGACCATCACCGACGTGGCGAAACGATCTGGCACCTCGATCAAGACGGTGTCGCGCGTGTTCAACGACGAACCGTTCGTGCGCGAGGAAACGCGCGAGCGCGTGCTGAAGGCGGCAACGGAGCTCGATTACCATCCCAATATGGCGGCGCGCTCGCTGGTGCGTGGCCGCTCGTTCCTGATCGGGCTGTTCTACGAAAACCCCAGCCCGAACTACGTCGTCGACCTGCAGACGGGCGCGCTCGACCGGCTGCACGACGAGCGGTTCCGCCTGCTGCTGTTCCCGTGCGAAAGCGCGCGGGCGATGTCGGGCAAGCTGTTGCAGGTCGCGCGCACTTCGGGGCTGGAGGGGATCGTGCTCGCCCCGCCGCTCGGCGACGATCCGCGCACCGTGGCCGAGCTGCGCGAAGGGCGCATGCCGTTCACCCGTATCGCGCCGACCACCGCGCTCGATGCCTCGCCGATGGTTGGGATCGACGATGTCGCGGCGGCGCAGGCGATGACGCAGCATCTGCTGTCGCTTGGCCATCGCCGCATCGCCTTCGTGCAGGGCGACCCCGGCCACGCCTCAACGCGCCAGCGCCTGTGCGGCTTTCGCGCCGCACTGGATGCGGCACAGGTGCCGTTCGAGCCCGCACTGCTGGAGCAGGGCATGTACACGTTCGAGTCCGGCCTTGCCGCCGGACGCCGGCTGTTTGCCGGGCGGATGCGGCCGAGCGCGGTATTCGCCGCCAACGACGACATGGCGGCGGGCGTGTGCGTCGCGGCAAAGGAACATGGCCTCGACATTCCCGGCACCGTCTCGGTCGCGGGGTTCGACGACAGCCTCATCTCGCGTGTCACCTGGCCGCAGCTCACCACCATTCACCAGCCGACCTACGACATGGCGCATGTCGCCACCGACGCGCTGATCGCGCTCATCGATGGGCGCGCGCACGACCGCGCCGTGGATCTGCCGCACCGCCTGCTGGTGCGCGGCTCCACAGGCCCCGCGCCCACCAGCTAGCGCGGGCCTACGCCACGCGCACGGCGTTCCGCCCGGCATGCTTCGCGCGATACAGCGCGGTGTCGGCGCGGCGGTACATCTGCTCGAAAGTCTCGCCCGCAATCGGTGTAGCCACGCCGCAGCTCAGCGCCACCATTACCTGCGTGCGACCGTCGGGGCACAAGGGCGCGGCGCGCAGCGCGGCCTGGATACGGGCGCACACCGCATCGGCGGGCGCCTGCGCGCTGGCTAGCAGCAGCGCGAATTCGTCGCCGCCCAGCCGCCCGATCAGGTCGCCGGGCCGCGTATTGCTGCGCAGCATGGCCGCAACATGGTGCAGCACGCGGTCGCCAAACTGGTGCCCCCAGCGATCGTTCAGATCCTTGAAGCGATCGAGATCGATGATCACGCACGACAGCGGATTGCCCGGCTGCGCCGCCGCTTCCGCCACCGCGCGCTCGAACCCGCGGCGGTTGAGCACGCCGGTCAACGGATCGGTGATCGCCTCCTGCGCCGCTTCCTGCTCGCGCGCCGCCAGCCCCTCGGCCAGCCGCGCGCGCTGCGCAAGCGCCGCCGCTACCGGCAGGCAGGTGAGCAGCATCACCGCGAGCGTCGCCTGGAACAGATGCGCCTGCACCACCGGGTCCGCGCTGGTCATGGTCACCGGGCCAATGCCGAGCGCGGTCGCACTGGCGCCGATTACCGCGATCAGCATCACCGCCATCTTGGCGCCGAGTGGCCCGACGCGAAACGTGACCAGCATGACCGGCGGGTAGAGCAGGAATATCGCGGGCTGCTCGGCAACAAAGAACACGATCCCCGCCGTCGCCGCGGTCAGCGCCATCAGCGCCGCGCCTTCCAGCCGCTGGCGGCGGTTCTTGCTGGCGAAACAGGCGAGGAAATCGCCGTTGAAGGCGGAAAAGAAGAACGGGGTGAACACCAGGAGCCCCAGCGCGTCGCTCAGCACCCAGGTGGTGAAGGCGGTGCCGAACGGCTGGTCGTACACCAGCGCCGCGGTCGCCGCGCCGATCAGACCGCTGATCGTCGGGGCGATTACGCCGGCAACCAGCACGAACCGGAACAGTCGCCCGGTGGAGCGCAGCAGCTCCAGCCGCCGGCGATCGGCGCGCATCAGCGTCACCGCGATCACCACCTCCAGCCCGTTCGCCACGCTGTAGAATAGCGGACCCGAGATCGCGCCGCGCGTCAGCCAGTTCGCCGCGACATTGCCGATCAATCCAGCGCTCAGCACGGTGAGCCAGCGAGGGCGCGGCCCGATCAGCAAAAGCGCGACCAGCACGGCGTTGGGGGGCCAAACGGCGGCGATGCTGCGCCAGTCGCTGGTCAGGTGAATGGTGGAGGCGGCAAGCAGGAAATACAGCGTCGCCGCCGCCAGCCACACCGACGACGTTTCGGCGGGATCAGCGCTGCGATTGAGTTCTCGCTCCATTGCGTAAGGTTACCGCGGCGATCCTATGTTTTTGGTTAACCGAGTTGCACCGCGGTGCGTCACGGCGTGATCATGCAAGCCACCAGATTGCCGCGATCAGCACAAGCGTGGAGAGGCTCAGCGCCCAGGTGAGCAGGCGAATGCGCACCGGCTTCAGCGTTTTCACCTTGTGTGCCTCCAGCCGCGACAGGATGCCACACGCGCGCAGCTCGGCCGAGCGGAAGACGAGGATGGCGATCAGCAGAAAGGCGGTGGCGATCGCCTTCGGCACCCAGACGGGTTCGATCTCCTTGAACAGGGCCGTAAAGCCCAGCGCGATGCCGACGCTCGCCATGCCCGTCCGCACCCATCCGGCAAAGCTACGCTCATGCGCCAGCATCGTCCGATCTTCTGCAAAATGCGTACGATCCTCTGCATAATCCGTACGTTCTTGTGCCAGACTCTGCTTCGTCGCGTCGCTCATCCGCCGCGCCTCGCGCCTTTGGGCAGCGCGGATCGATCGCCGGCGGCCTCACGTCCCACAACGCTGAACGAGCCATCGGTTTCCAGCACCACCGCCGCAACCGCCGAAAGGTCGCCGATCCCGGAGGAGCGCACCGCCGACAGCACTTCCTCGCGCGTCACCCGCTCGCGCCGCAGCGCGCGCTCGTCGATCGTGCCGTCGACCAGCAGCGCGCTCGGCTCCGACTTGGCGACTGCCTCCACCCAGCCGAAGCGCACCGACAGCGCAGCAACGATGAATTGCAGCAGCACCAGCAGCAGAAAGGCGACCAGTCCCTCCAGCAGCGCGACATCCTTGGTCAACAGCACGGTGGCGAGCGTCGAGCCCAGTGCCACGGTGACCACCAGGTCGAAGGCGTTCATCTTGGCCAGCGTCCGCTTGCCGCTCAGCCGCAGAAACGCGACCAGCGCGACATAGGCGCTGGTGCCCACCACCAGAACGCGCAGGATGCCGTGCCAATTATCGAAGAACATGCGCTTTTTGCCTCTCCCGCGCCGACCTGGTCGCTCGCGGCGCGCCTGTTTCAGTCAACGGGCCGCCCCGTCGCGCGTTCCCTCCGGCACCCTTTGCCGCGAGAGGCGTTGGGCGCGGATGACACAGGAAGATGAACGCTGGATGCGCCGCGCGATCGAGATCGCCCGGTCGAAAGGCTCGCACCCGTCCACCGCGCCGCTCGGCTCGGTGATCGTGCTCGACGGGCGCGAGATCGCCGGCGAGCGCAACCAGACCAGCGAATTGCCCGACGCGACCGCACATGCCGAGATGATGGCGATCCGCCGCGCCTGCGAGGGGATCGGCGAGGAGGAATTGCGCGGCGCGACGCTCTATTCCACGCTGCAACCGTGCGGCATGTGCACCATGGCCTCGATCTGGTCCAAGGTCGGCCGGGTGGTCTATGGCGCGGGCCGCGACGACGTGCATGAGATGTATTTCGAGGCCAAGCACGTCGACACGCTGTCGTTCATCGCCGATGCCTATCGCGACGATATCGTGATCGAGGGCGGCTGCCTGCGCGACGAATGCGCCAAACTCTATTACCCGCCTGATGCCGACCTGCCGGTCGACGAACAGGCGAACCTGTAATGGCGCTCGACATCAACACCGCCACCGCCGACGAGATTGACGCGGTGCCCGCGCTGAAGGGCCACGGCTTCGAGATCGTCCGTTACCGCGAGGAGCGCGGCCGCTTCACCGCCTTGCGTCAGCTTGCCGAAGTGCCCGGCATGGCCGAGGCGGCGGCCAGAGACGGGTTGGAAGCCGAGATCCACTGCGACTGAAGGTAGCCTCGATCAGACCCGAAGGCGGCCGACATCATCTGCCGTTGAACCGCCCCGACACGAGAAACGCGAGATCCCAGCAGATCGCGCCGCTTGAGTTGCGCTGCTCCTCCTCGATCCGCGGAGCCAGCGCGTCGTGATCGATTTCGCCGGCGCGCACCACGCCCTTGTCGATCATGCGCGGCAGCATGAAGCGGGCGAGCGTCGGCAGGAATGACGGCTCCCACGGCTGAAGCAGCACGCCCTCGCTGCGCGCCTGTTCGATCGCGAAGCCGGCATCTCGGGCGAGCGCCGCTAATCGATAGCCGAGCGTCACATCACCGCCCTCCGCCACGATCGTGTTCCACATAAGGCTGTAATATTGCCGGTGGACCGGCAGCGGATCGGGGCCGCACGGCAGGTCGGCGCGCGCATGCTCCTGCAGCGCCAGGATCGCGCCGGGCTTCGCCAGCCGTGCCAGCCGCGCCAGTGTTGCGGCGGCATCGGGCAGATACATCAGCACGCGACGCGCGACGATCGCGTCGAATCGACCGAGATCCGGCAGTGCGCCCGCAAGGTCCGCCACCTGATAGTGGATCGGCGCCGATCCCGCCGCCCCCGGCGTGGCCCGTGCCGCGGTCAGCGCGTCCTCGCTGCGGTCGATCCCGACGACCTCGCCATCCGGTCCAACGAGCGCCGCCACCATGCGGCTGAGATCGCCGTTGCCGCATCCAAGATCCAGCACGCGCATCCCCGGCGAAAGGCCGACCGTCGGGAAGAAGCGCGCGCTGGGCGCATTCGCGGGGTTGGGGGGCGTCGGCTGCTGCGGCAAGCGGGATTGTCGATGTGACATTATCACATGATACGTGCTGGCGGCACATCGGGCAAGATGCTGGAGGTTGATCCAAGTCGCTACCCCAAGTCGCCGCGTTTCGCTAAGACCGTGATGATGAAAGGGCATCGATCGGGGGAGGGCGCGCCGGGTGCCCCGGCTGCTGGTGCGCTGCTGTTCGGCGGCGGCGAAACCGGCGATCTGATCCGCGCGCGCGATTGGTCCACGACGCCGCTCGGTCCGCTCGAGCGATGGCCGGTGGCCTTGCGCGCGCATGTGCAGACGATGCTGTCCTCGCCGGTCGCCATGGCGATCCTGTGGGGACCGACCGGCGTGCTCCTCTACAACGACCTTTATGCCGCGGTGTGCGGCCCGCGCCATCCCGCCGCGCTGGGCGGCAGCGTGCTGGAGATCTGGCCCGAAGCGCGCGATTTCAACGCAGCGGTCATCGCTGCCGGCCTGGCGGGCGAAGCGCTGAGCTTCCACGCGCAGGAGCTGGAGCTGTGGCGCTACGGCGTCGCCGAACAGGTCTGGATGGATCTCGAATATCTGCCGCTCCGCGACGATGCCGGCACCCCGATCGGCTGCCTTGCGGTGGTGTTCGACATCACAGGGCGCGTGGTGGCCGAGCGCGATCTGGCGCGCAGCCGCGAGCAATATCGCTTTCTCGACGAACTCGGGCAGGCGGCCGCCACCCTGCACGACGCGGACGAGGTGCTGCGCGTCACCACCGAGATGATCGGCCGCCATCTTGGCGTCGCCAATTGCGCCTATGCCGACATGGATGCCGACGAGGACGGCTTTTCGATCCGCGGCGACTGGCACGTGCCCGACATGCCCTCGATCGTCGGCCATTACCGTCTTGCTGATTTCGGCAAGCTGGCGGTGGAACGGCTCGGCGCGGGCGAGCCGCTGATCGTCAACGACGTCGCGACCGAGCTTGCGCCGCACGAGGCCGCGACATTCCAGGCGATCGGCATCGGCGCCACCATCTGCATGCCGCTGATCAAGAACGGCCGGCTGCGCGCGCTGATGGCGATCCACCACCAGCAGCCGCACCAGTGGAGCGAGGCGGAACTGTCGCTGATCCGCCAGGTCACCGATCGCTCTTGGGCGCATGTCGAGCGGGTCGGCGCGGAGGCGAACCTGCGCGCCAGCGAGGAGCAGTTGCGGTTTGCGCTCTTCGCTGCCGAGATCGGCCTGTGGGACGTGGACGAGGTGAACAACACCTTGTTCTGGCAGCCCGCGGTGCGCGCCATGTTCGGCGTGTCGCCCGACGTGCCCGTCACCATGGACGATTTCTACGGCGGCGTGCACCCGGACGACCTGCCGGCCACCGCCGCTGCTTATGCCGCCGCCGCCGATCCGGCGCGCCGCGCGATCTACGACGTCGAATATCGCACAGTGGGCAAGGAGGACGGCGTGATCCGCTGGGTGGCCGCCAAGGGCCGCGGTGTCTTCGACACCGACGATCGCTGCCTGCGCGTCATCGGCACCGCGATCGACATCACCGCGCGCAAGCGCACCGAACAGGCCTTGGTGGAGCTCAACCGCACGCTGGAACAGCGCGTCGCGGCGGGGCTGGCCGAGCGCAAGCTGCTCGCCGACGTGGTGGAACATACCACCGCGATCATCTTCGTCGCCGATCGCGATTTCCGCTGGCTGGCAATCAACCAGGCGGCCATCGCGGCGTATCGGGCGGTTTATGGCATCACCCCGCGCGTCGGCGATTCCATGCTCGACCTGCTCGATCACCTGCCGGAGGAGCGCGACCGGGTACGCGCCGCCTGGGCCCGCGCGCTCGCCGGCGAGGAATATGAGCTGCAAACCGACTTTGGCGACCCGGCAATGGGGCGCCGGTGCTTTCATCTCAATTTCAGCGTGCTGCGCGATCCCGACGGCGAATTAATCGGCGCCTGCCAGATCGCGCATGACGTGACCGAGCGGATCGAGGAGCAGCGCCGGCTGGCCGAGGCGGAGGATCAGCTACGCCAGGCGCAAAAGGTCGAGGCGCTGGGTCAGCTGACCGGCGGGGTCGCGCATGATTTCAACAATCTGCTCACCCCCATTATCGGCTCGCTCGACCTGCTCGTCCGTCGCGGCCTGGGCAGCGATCGCGAGCGCAAGCTGATCGGCGCCGCGCTGCAATCGGCGGAGCGCGCGCGCACGCTAGTGCAGCGGCTGCTCGCTTTTGCCCGCCGCCAGCCGCTCCAGCCGACCGCAATCGACGTACGCGCGTTGGTCGCGGGCATGGGCGATCTGGTCGCCAGCACCACCGGCCCGCAGGTGCAGGTGGCGATCGAGGCGCCGGCCGATCTGCCGCCCGCGCACGCCGATACCAACCAGGTTGAAATGGCGCTGCTCAACCTGGCGGTGAACGCACGCGACGCGATGCCGGCGGGCGGCACGCTGCGCATCACCGCCGCCGCGTGCCACGTCGATCGGCCGGCGCCCGAACTCGGCGATCTGAAGCCGGGCGATTACGTCATGATCTCGGTCGCCGACACCGGCATCGGCATGGATGCCGAGACGATGGCGCGCGCGATCGAGCCATTCTTCTCCACCAAGGGGATCGGCAAGGGTACGGGGCTCGGCCTTTCCATGGTGCATGGCCTCGCGCGGCAGCTCGGCGGCGGCATCCGCATCTTCAGCCAGCCGGGGCTTGGCACCAACGTCGAATTGTGGTTGCCCGCCGCCGCCGCACCGGCGCAGCCGCTGGCGTCGGACGGGAAGGAGGCAGCGAGGGGCCCGCCTCGCCGCGGCACCGCGCTGCTGGTCGATGACGAGGAGGCGGTGCGCCACGCCACCGCGCACATGCTGGAGGAAGCCGGCTTTTCCGTGATCGAGGCCAGTTCGGGCTCGGCCGCGTTGGCGTTGCTCGGCGAGCATCCCGAGATCGGCGTGCTCGTCACCGATCACCTGATGCCCGGCATGGACGGCACCCAGCTTGTCCGCCGCGCGCACCAGATCCGCGCCGACCTGCCGTGCCTCATCATCTCTGGCTATGCCGATGTCGAGGGCGTCGCGCCCGACCTGCCGCGCCTCACCAAGCCGTTCCGAGCCCAGGAGCTGATCGACGCTCTCGCCCTGGCGATCACCGCCTCCACCAATTGATGGCGCCTTTGATGTTGTCGCCCTACGCGGGCTTCAGCGTTAGGCGACGAATTGCTGCATCGCGCGAATGGCGGCGTCGGGGTTGATCGGCTTGGGCAGGAACATCGATCGCGCCGGCAGGCTGGCAATGTCCGGGCGGGTGCCGGCCGAGGTGACGATGATCTCGATCGGCGGCCAGCGATGGCGGATCGCCGCCGCCAGCTTCAATCCATCCATCGATCCGGGCATTTCAATGTCGGTGAAGACCAGGTGAATGTCGAGCCGCGCTTCCAGGATCGACACGGCATGGTCGGCATCCCACGCTTCCACCGCCGTGAACCCGGCTTCCTCGACCAGCGCGATCATTTCCAGCCGCTGAATCGGCTCGTCCTCCACCACCAGCACGACGGCCGGGGGCCGTTGGGAATTGCTTTTGCTTGTCATCACGCTTCTTCGAGGTGCTTGCGTTTCGCCTGGAACGTCGCATCGAAACCGGTCGACCCATAACGGAGGCTGGCGCCGCCCGTTCCCGTCAGCCCCAGATTCAACAGCTTGGAGCCGAAGCCGGTGATCGTCGGCGCCTGCGCCGGCGGGCCGCCCGTTTCGGACCAGTCGAGCGTCACGGTTGCGTCATCGCCATCGCCGCTCACCGTCCAGGTGATCGCGACGCGCCCGTGCTCGCTAGACAGCGCGCCATATTTCAGCGCGTTGGTCGCCAGTTCGTGGAACAGCAGCGAAGCGGACAGCGCGGCGCGGGCACCCAGCTGCAACGCCGGCCCGTCGCAGTCGTAGCGATCCGCACCACCCGCCGCATCCAGCACCCGCGTGATCAGCGTCTGTAGGTCGGCTGACTGGATGTCGCGTTGCAGCAGCACGTCGTGCCCGGTGCCGAGCGCCTGCAGCCGATTGGTCAGGGCGCGGATCACCGCCGGCTCGACCTGCCCGCGCAGCGTTTGCGAGGCGATCGCCTGGACCATGGATAGCGAATTCTTCAGCCGGTGCGAGATTTCGCGGTTCAGGATCGCCTGCTGCTGCTCCGCGCGCAGCCGTGCGATGCCGATCTCCAGCCGCTCGGAGGCGTTGCGGACGAAGGCGATTTCGTCGGCGGTCCATTGATGCGGTTGCGCATGGTGGACGATGAACATGGCGATCGTCTTGCCACGGTCCTGCACCGCAAGGTTGAGCGCCGCGACCGTGCCCAGCGCCGCCCAGGCCGCCGCCTTGCCGGATGTCAGCGGGTCCGTCCGGACGTCCGCGACGATCAACGGTTCGCCGCGCAGGAAATTGTCGCGAAGATCGCCGTAATCCGACAGCGAGTGCTGCCCCACCAGCTCGCCGGATCCGGTCGGCGACCAATCCACCGCCACATTGACCCGCTCGTTGTCGGTGTCGAGCTCGCCATACGCGGTGCGCGAGGCGCGCAGCGTTTCGCCCACGATCCGCGTCGTCAGACGTTGCATCTTGGCCTCGTCCGCGCAATCGCGCACCGCGTCGCCCAGCTGCAGCAGCGCCTCGCGCCGCTGCACGGCCTTGATCCGCTCGGTTACTTCCAGAAAGATGACGCTGAACGTCTCGTCGTCGATCCGTTGGCAGATGCCGTCGTACCAGCGGTCGAGCGTGCCGACCTGCCGCGTGAAGCGCCGTGCCGCGCCGCTTTCCACTACCCGCGCGAATTCATCAATCCATTCGTCTTCCAACCCCGGCAGCACGTTGCGGGCGCTGCGCCCGATCGCCTGATCGGCGGGCACCCCGATCAGCTCGCTCCAGGCGGCATTCACGTCCTCGTAGCGCCAGTCGTGGATGCGCCCCGCCGCGTCGCGCATCACGCGCGCCAGGATGAATCCCTCGTGCAGATTGTGGAACAGCGATTGCCAGCGTTCGTCGCTTTGCAGGTGGGAGGCGCGCGCGGCGTCGCGCTCGGCCAGCGCCACCTGGTGATCGCGCAGCGCACGGCGCAGCTCGATTGCTTCCACCGTCTGCTGCGCCAGCGCGCGCAGGCCAGCCGCCTGCCCTGGGCTCAGCCCTTCGGGCCGGGGCACGTCGTCGATCACGCACAGCGCGCCCAGCACATGGCCAGACGCGGTGATCAGCGGCGCGCCGGCATAGAAGCGGATGTGCGGATCGTGCGTCACCAGCGGGTTGGCACGCGTGCGTGGGTCGGCGGTGAGATCGGGGATCACCAGCAGGTCGGCCGTTGTCACCACGAAGCGACATACCGATCGATCGAGATCGGTCTGGCATTGGGGAAAGTTCAGCCGCGCCTTGAACCATTGGCGATCCTCGTCGACCAGGCTGACGAGCGCCACCGGCGTGTCGCACAGATGGCTGGCAAGCTGGACAATGCCGTCGAAGGTGGGATCGGGCGGGGTGTCTAGGATCGCCCGCTCACGCAGCACGCGCAGACGCTCGGCCTCCGTCGGCGGCATGTTCCCCCCATGGCTCACCCGCCCGATCTAGCGATACCGGCACCGCGCCCGCAAGCTGTTCTTGCGCCGCGACCCGACGGCGCTGCCGGGCGGCATCCCGGATCGGGAAGGAGGCCGGCGCCGGGCGCGCGACGCCGCTTGCCGACCGTGCGCTTCTCGCGGAATACAGTCGGCATGAGCCCGTTCGAACTGGTCTTCGCCGTCTACGGCCTGCTGCTCGGCCTCGCCATTTCGGAGGTGCTGGGCGGCTTCTCGCGCGCGCTGAAGCTGAAGCGCGGCACCGCGGCGGTGCGGATCGGCTGGCTCACGCCGCTGCTCGGCGCGCTGGTGATGCTCGATCTGTCGAGCTTCTGGCTGCTCGCCTGGAATGCGCGCGATCAGATCGACGCGAACTACGTGACGCTGGTGTGAGTGCTCGCGATGGTCGGCGTCTATTATCTCGCCGCTACCCTGATCTTTCCTGACGAGCCGGAGGAGTGGCCCGACTTCGACGTTTGGTACGACAAGCAGAAGCGCCTGGTGATCGGCGGCCTGCTGCTGGCCAATGTATCGAGCTGGATTGGCGCTGGCGTGCTGGAGAGGCTGCACCCCGCGCCGTCCTCCGCCATCGCCGCTCCGCCTACGCCGATCGCCGATACGCTGTACGAGGCGAGCGGCGTCGCGATCCTGGCGCTGTTCGCCGGTCTGCTGCTGGTGCGCGCGCGGCGCTGGAACGTCGCCATGCTGATCGGCTTGTGCGTGTGCATTACTGCCTCGGAGGTGATCGAAGGCTATCTCTAGCCGATCACGTCCCGCAGAAGGTGGCGGTGATCCGCTCGTGCGGCGCGGGCGGCGTGGCGAGGTCCGCCGCGTCGGGCTGATCGTCGAAGGGCCGGGTCAGCACCGCCCGCATGCGGTGAAACGGCGCGAAATCCTCGCGCTCCACCGCCGCGACGATCATCGCCTCGACGTGATGGTTGCGTGGAATGAACGCTGGGTTGACGCGGTTCATCGCCGCCTGCCGCTCCTGGCCCGACCGTGCCTCTGCAGTTAGCGCCGCGCGCCACTCGCGCGCCCAGCCATCGAACGCGGTCGGGTCGACGAACAGCGCGCGCACCGGCTCGTCCGCGCTGCCGTCATCGGCTGCCGCCGCGGCACCGAGGTGACGAAAGAACAATGTAAAATCGACCTGGTTTTCCGCCATCGCCTTCAGCAAGGCCTCGATCAGCGCGCGCCGCGTGTCCGCGTCACCGCCAAGGCCGATCTTCGCCGCAAAGCGGCCGAAATACGCCCCGGCAAAGGCCGGGGCAAAGCCGGCAAGGGCCGTTTGCGCCCGCTCCACCCCCGCCTGTTCGTCCGCGTCGAGCAGCGGCACCAATGTCTCGGCGAAGCGCGCCAGGTTCCACGCGGCGATCCGCGGCTGGTTGCCATAGGCATAGCGCCCCGCCCGATCGATCGAGCTGAACACCGTCGCCGGGTCATAATCATCCATGAATGCGCATGGCCCGTAGTCGATCGTCTCGCCCGAGACCGCCACATTGTCGGTGTTCATCACGCCATGGATGAATCCCACGCTTGTCCAGTGCGCCACCAGCCGTGCCTGCGCCGCGACCACGCCTTCGAGCAACGCGAGATACGGGTTCTCCGCCTGCGCGGCGTCGGGGTAATGCCGCGCGATCACATGGTCGGCCAGCAGCCGCAGCGCCGCTGTGTCCTCACGCGCGGCGAAGAACTGAAACGTGCCCACCCGAATGTGGCTCGCCGCCACCCGCGCGATGATCGCGCCGGGCAGGGGGGTGTCGCGCATGATCGTCTCGCCGGTCGTCACCGCCGCCAGCGCGCGCGTGGTCGGCACAGCCAGCGCCGCCATGAATTCGCTGACCAGATATTCGCGCAGCACCGGCCCCAGCGCTGCACGACCGTCGCCCGATCGCGAGAACGGCGTCTGCCCGCCACCCTTCAACTGGATGTCACGGCGCCGGCCTTGCTGATCGATCACCTCGCCCAGCAGCACCGCGCGCCCGTCACCTAGCTGCGGCTGGAAATTACCGAACTGGTGTCCGGCATAGGCCTGCGCGATCGGCGTCGCGCCGTCGGCGATCGCCCGTCCCGACAGCATGTCCAGCCCCGCCGGCCCGCGCAGCCAGTCGGCGTCGATGCCCAGCTCCGCCGCGAGCGCGTCATTGACGACGATCAGCCGGGGGGCGGGGCTTTCGAGCGGGCGCACGGCGGCAAAGAAATGCGCCGGCAGGCGGGCGTAGCTGTTGTCGAATGCGATGGCCATGCTGCTGGAACCACTCCCAATCGCGCAAAGTTGCGTCCTGCCGGTCCTGTCAGCCCTTTGCACGGATCGCGGCGAAGCGCTCGATCTGCTCGATCGTGCCCGACACGATCATGATATCGTCGGGCAGCACCCAAGTATCGGGCGTGGCATAGACGAAATCCTCGTCCAGTCGCTTGATGCCGATCACGGTGATGCCGTATTTGCGCCGTACGTCGCTGAGCGCCAGCGTGACGCCGACGATCGGCCCCGGCGCGGCAAGCTTCGCAATGGCGAAGCGATCGTCGAACTTGATGAAATCGATAAGCCGCCCGTTCAGCAGGTGCGCCACGCGCTCACCCATGCGCGCCTCGGGAAACACGATATGGTGCGCGCCCGTGCGCTGCAGGATGCGGCCGTGATTGTCGTTGGTCGCCTTGGCCCAGATCGACGGTACCTTGAGGTCCGACAGGCCGAGCACGGTCAGCACGCTGGCCTCGATATCGGTGCCGATCCCCACCACGCTGGACGTGAACTCGCCCGCGCCCAGTGCACGCAGCGCGTCGATGTCGGTGGTGTCCGCCTCCACCGTCTGCGTCAGCTCCGCCGCCATCATCTCGACGAGGCGCGGATTGGCGTCGACGCCCAGCACCTCGTGCCCCATGCGCATCAGCGAATGCGCCACCGCGCTGCCGAAGCGGCCCAGGCCGATCACCAGCACGGGCTTTCTGCGATCAGCCGACAATCGGGTTCTCCTTGGGATAGCGATAGGGTTTGCGCCCGTCGCTGAGCGCCAGCGCCGTCGCGATGGTGATGGTGCCGACCCGGCCGACATACATCAGCACGATCAGCACCAGCTGCCCCGATACGGGTACGCGGCCGGTGATGCCGGTCGACAGGCCAACGGTGGAAAAGGCGGAGATGCATTCGAACAGCACGTCATGCAGCGGCAGGTGCGTGACGGACAGGAGGATGATCGTGCCCACGCCGATCAGCATGCTGGCGAGCACCACCACCGTCAGCGCCTGGCGCTCCAGCCGCGTTTCCACCCGGCGCCCCATGATCGTCGCATCGCGCCGCCCGCGGATTTCGCTCCACACCACCAGCATCATCAGCACGAAGGTAGTGATCTTGATCCCCCCGGCGGTGCCCGCGCTGCCCCCGCCGATGAACATCAGGACGTAGTGAAAGCTCAGCGTCTCCGATCGCAGCGCCGCCATGTTCACGCTGTTGAAGCCTGCGGTGCGCGGCATGACCGAAAGGAATCCGGCGTTCAGGATCTTGTGGCCGACGCTCATCGGCCCCAGCGTGCCGGGATTGTCCCACTCCGCCGCCAGCATCGCAACAAAGCCGCCGACAAGGAGCACGGCGGTGCCGATCAGCGTGATCTTGCTGTGAATGGTCCAGCCGCGCCAGCCGCGCGGGCGATTGCGGATCTCCTGCAGCACGGGAAAGCCGAGCGACGAGACGATCACCGCGATCATCAGCGGGCCGAGCATCCAGACGTCGTTCTGGAAGCGCATGACGCTGTCCGAATAGCTGGAAAAGCCGGCGTTGTTGAATGCCGAGACGGCATGAAACACGCCATGCCACACCGCCTCGCCCCAGTTTTCGTGATAGACCGCGCGCAGCCGCAGCGCGAGTACGACCGCGCTCGTCCCCTCCAGCAGCAGCGTCACCTTGAGCGCGAGGTACAGCACGCCCTGCGCGTTACCGGCGGCGAGGCGGCTGCGCTCCACGCGCGTGAGAATGCGGTCGCGCAGCCGGATGTCGCGGCCCGCCACCAGCCCCAGCACCACCGCGGCGGTCATGATGCCGAAACCGCCGATCTGGAACAGCAGCAGGATCACCGCCTGGCCGAACGGCGTCCAGAAGGTCGCCGTGTCGACCGTGATCAGCCCGGTAACGGAAACGGCCGAGGTGGCGGTAAACAGCGCCACGATGAGCGGCGCGCCGCCCGGCCCGGCGTGCGCGATCGGCAGCAGCAGCAACAGCGTGCCGAACGCGATCGCCGCCAGGAAGAGCAGGGGGATCAGCCGGACGGGTTTGCTGAGCGGGGCGAAAATCCTCACCTGTCCGGGCCTAACCCAGCGGGCAGCCAAAGGCCAATCGCGGCGGCCCCGGTCAGGCCGCCCATTCCGCCGCATTCGGCTGCGCCCCGATCAGCGCCAGGCCGTGCGCGATCGACGTCAGCTCGCCGCCGGTGGCGAGGCGGTCATCGCCGAAGCGCCGCTCGAACAGCGCGCGCACCGCCGGGATCAGCGAGGAGCCGCCGGTGAGGAACACCCGATCGATCGCCGGCTCCGTCACCCCTGCGCGCGCCAGCGCGGCATCCAGCGCGGCCTCGATCCGCTTGAGATCGTCCGCGATCCACGCCTCGAACTCGGCGCGCTTCACCGACGCCTCGATCGTCACCTCCTCGCCATGGAAGCGGAACGCGGCCTCGTCCGCGCTCGACAGCGCGCGCTTTAATTGCCCTACCGCATCGTACAGCGGAAAGCCCTGTTCATGCTCGATCAGCGCGATCATGCGGCCGATCGCCTCGGGCTCCAGCGCATGGCGTTGCAGCCGACGCAGCTCGTCCAGCGTCTTGCGGTTGCGCATCATGGCCAGGCGCGACCAGTCGGCGAATTCGGAAAAATAGCCGCCGGGAATGTCGAGCACCTTGCCCATCGAGCGATATTGCCCGCCGCGGCCGAGCATCGGCAGCACAAGCCGCTCGACGATGCGGCGGTCGAACCGGTCGCCCGCGATGCCGACACCCGAGGAGGCAAGCGGCACGCAGCGCCGCGCCGCGCCCGGCGCGCCCACGCGCACCAGCGAAAAGTCGGTCGTGCCCCCGCCGAAGTCCGCCACCAGGATCGTCGCCGGCTCGGTAAGGCGCGCGGCATAGCTGAACGCGGCGCCGAGCGGCTCGTGCACATAGATGATCTCGCTGCCAAAGGCGGCGAACATTTGGTCGTAGCGTTGCCGGGCAAGCGCCGGATCGGCCCGCGCGCCGGCGAATTCCACCGGCCTTCCCACCACCACGCGCGTCGGTCGCCGGTCGAGCTGGCCACCGGCATGTGCGACCAGCTTCTGCAGAAACAGCCGACCCAGATCCTCGAAGCGGAACGGCCGGTTGAAGATCATCGCGCGCTCGAACAGCGGGCTCGCCGCCACTGTCTTGAACGATTGCACGAAGCGGCTGTCGAGCGGCGACTGGAGATATTCCGCGATCGCCCACGGCCCGGCATCGTGCGCCGCGCCGTTCCAGCCCGCCTCATCCTCCCAGAAGCACAGCGCGGAGCGGAACACCGCGCCCGTCGCCTCGGCACCGGCGAACTCGAGCAACTGCGACTGATCCGCCCCGTCCGCGCGCGCCACCACCGTGTTGGTGGTGCCGAAATCGAGGCCGAGCGCCGCGGCATCCTGGTCTGTGTCCACGATGTGCCTCCCGTTTCCTGTCGAACAGCCGCCATGGCGAGGCGCGGCTGTGACGCACCCGAGCGCAATCCGCAACCGCGTGCGGCGCAATGACGCCGACGAGCGTTGGGCGTGCAGGAGACAGCAGATGACTCAACCATCCACCGCCATGCTCGGGGTCAAGCGATCCGCCGAAATGGCCGCGGTGTTCATGATCGGCGACGGCCTGCTCGGGCTGCTGCAACCGGACCGCCATGTCGAGCTATGGCGATCGGACGTGCGCGCGGTGGACGGTCTGGTCAGCCCTTTTGCCGGCCATCCCGCCCGCCGCCGGCTATATGGCCTCCTTCAGATCGGCGCGGGCGTGCTCCTCGCCTCCCGCCTGCGCCACCGCGCCGACTGACGGAAAGCGGTTTTGCCCGTCCTCGATCGTGGTTGCCGATCGGCCGGGCTGGCGGCACAACCCGTCGGCATGGATCCGATCATTCTCTACGGTTCGCCGCATTCGCTCTACACCGGCAAGACGCGGTCCTATCTGCGCAAACAGGGCATCGCCTATGTCGAGCGGGCGCCCGACGCGCATTTCCGCGATGTGATCGTTCCGGCCACGGGCCGCGTCATCATTCCGGTGGTCGCGCTGCCCGACGGCACGATCCTGCAGGACACGGTCGACATCCTCGACCATTTCGAGCGCACCGGCGCGCGCGTCAGCGCCTATCCCGTCGGCCCGCGTCAGCGCATCCTGGCGCATATCGCCGAGCTGCACGCCGCGGTCGCGCTCACCCGCCACGCCATGCATTACCGCTGGAGCTTTGCCGGCGAGCAGGCGCATTTTCTACACGACGCCTTTGCGCGCGGCTCGGGCGATGCCGATGCAGTGATGGCGCGCATGGCGTCCTATCTGCCGATGCTCGGCGTCACGCCAGACACCGCGCCGGCGATCGAACAAACCTATTTCGCGCTGCTCGATCTGCTGGAGGCGCATTTCGCCACCCAGCCGTATCTGTTCGGTGGCCAGCCGTCGCTCGGCGACTATGGCCTGCTCGGCCCGCTGTTCGCGCATCTCGGGCGCGATCCGGTCCCGGCCGACATCATGAAGCGCCGCGCGCCCAAGGTGTTTCGCTGGGTGGAGCGGATGAACGCGCCGGATGCCGACATGCCCGAATATGGCGACCGCGCGCCGGCGTTCCTCCCCGACGATGCCCTTGCGCCGACGCTCGCGCCCTTGTTCCGCCACATGGCAGACGAGCTGTTCCCCGAACTGATCGATGCCGCCGCCATGCTGGCGCGCCACGTCGCCGCCACCGATCCCGAGGAGGGCGCACCCGTCACTGACAAGCCGCACCGCCGCGTCATCGGATCGGTCGACACGCACTTTCGCGGCGTGCCGGTGAAGAGCGGGGTGCAGCCTTACACCTTTTACCTGTGGCAGCGCGTCACCGACGCCTTTGACGCGCTCGATGCCGACGCGGCGGCAAGCGTGCGCGCGTGGCTAAGCGATGTCGGCCTCGGGCCGCTCCTGGACACGCCGCGCCCGATCCGCGTCGAGCGCCGCAACCTGATCGAGGTCTGGGGCCGGCGGCTTCAACGATAAGCCGGCGGGCGGAGGAGGCCGTCCAACCCGCCGTTCGCATCCGCTGGGCGAAAGGTAATGACCGGGGCGCAGGGCCGGATCAGGTCGATACGTTCGCCCATATGGTCCGGCATGCGATTGGCGCTGTCGCCATCGTCAACGGCGCGCGCCGCCGGGCAGCGACGCACGATTGCCGCGTCCAGGGCGCGGCTTTTTTCCTGATCGAGCGTCCATTCGCGCCGGCCCAGCGGGTTGAACGGCGCACCCTTGACCCAGATCTGGCTGCGGCCCACCGCCGTGCCGTCCCATCGGCCATCCGCGCGGCGCGCCAGCACGATGCTGTATTCGCTCGTGCTGAGATGCCCGCCGCGGCCGAACAGCATCACCATCGTCGCCGCCGCGGGCATGGATTCGTTCAGCGTCTCACGTAGCGCCCGGTGGTCTGCCAGCGTCGACGGTGCGATTTCCGCCGTCGCCGCAGGAACACACGGTGCGGCATCGGCGCTTGCCGCCGGCGCAACCAGCGCGAGCAGCAGCGCCGCGATCACTGCTCGGTCACGCCGAACGGCGGCATCCTGTTGGCGGTGCGACGTTTGTCGATGAACTGGTGCTTCAGCGCCGCGCCGACATGCAGCACGATCAGCACGTAGGTCAGCTTGATCAGCGCGCCGTGGCCGAACTCGAAGGCGTCGTGGCTCGACGGCGACAGGCCGGGGATCAGCGGCCAGGGGATGCCCGCCAGCAACGTCGTCATGCTGCTCGTCGCGGCCGATCGCCCGGTGGAGATCGCCGCCCAGCCGGTCAGCGGCAGCCCAAGCATCACCACATAGAACAATGCATGGTTGATCCGCGCCGCGGTGCGCTCCCACTGCGGCAGGTCGGCCGGGAGCGGGGGCGGCGGGTTCATCAGGCGCCAGCCCAGCCGCGCGACGCTCAAGAGCAGGATCAGCACGCCCAGCGTCTTGTGCCAGGTGAACCACTCGCCCTTGGCCGGGCCACTCGCCATGTCTTCGAACGTCCAGCCGATATAGATCTGCGTCAGCAGCAAGGCCGCGATGATCCAGTGCAGCGCCACCGCGACATTGTTGTAGCGCTCCACCCCGTTGCGTGTCGGCAATCCCTATCCCCTCGCTGTGCTGTTCCGCCAGCGCATAACGCACCGCAACGCTTTTCGGCTCAGCCGGCGATCACCAGCCGATAGCCCGCGTCATAGTCGGCCGCGTCGGTCAGCGCGCGATAACGCTGCGCCCACGCGCCGCTCTCCAGATCGGCTGACAGCCGCGCCAGCCCGGCCTCCACCCCGCCGATCACCCAAAAGGACGAGCTGCCCGATCGCACGCGCGGATCGAGATAGGCGGCCGGGCGGCGCCAATAGGCATGGAGAAAGCCATCGGTGCAATCGTGCGGTACCGGCAGCGGGCGCACCTCTATCGGTCGCTGCCCCGGGCTTAACCAGCGCGCGTAATCCGCCATGGCCGGCATCTGCCGCTCGTCCAGCGCCGCCAGTTCGGGCAGATAATCGGTCAGCCACGGCCGCGCGGCGGGATCGAACGTCACCAGCACGATCCGCCCGCGCGTCACCCGCCGCATCTCGCACAGCCCCGCCGCCTGATCCGGCCAGTGGTGCACCGTCAGGATCGCCATCGCCGTGTCGAAGCTGTTGTCGGCAAAGGGCAGCCGCTCGGCGCACGCCTGCACCACGGGGGCGGCGCCATCCGGTCGCTGGCGGATCATGGCCGTGGACGGCTCCACCGCGATCGTGTGCCGATCCGCCGGCTCGTAGGAGCCCGCACCCGCACCGACGTTCAGCAGCGTGTCGCCGTCACCCAGCGCATCGTGAATAGCCGCCGCGATGCGCGGGTCGGGCCGGCGCTGCGCGGCATAATCATTGCCGATCACATCGTATCGCGCGGCCATGCGCCACGCTACGCCGCACGCCGGCTGGCGGCAAGTGACCCCAGCAGCCGGCCGTGGCGCCTTGCCACCATGGCACCGGAGCCTAAGCTGGCGGCCTGAAACGGGAGCACGCCATGTCGCTGATGCTTTTCCTTCTGCTGCAAGCGAGCAGCACCGATATCATCGTCACCGGCAAACATTCCTAGGTCGCTATTTCGCCAAACAAAAAACGAGAGGATGCAACAATGAGGCTCTTCGATTCGGTCGGCCCGAACCCGCGCGTCGTGACGCTGTTTCTGGCAGAAAAGGGCATCACGCTGCCGCACGTCACCGTTGACATTCGCGGCGCGGAAGGGTTGCCGATGTTCGAACAGCGCATGCGCTGCCTGCCTGAAGCGGCGGCCGGGCTGAAGGCGGTGGCGCAGGACGGGATCGCCTGGTTCGACGCGCAGATCGCCGGACGCCCGTATATCGTCGGCGATCGCTTCACGCTTGCCGACATCATGCTGTTCGCCTTTCTCGACTTCGGCCGCGCTGTCGGCCAGCCGTTCGATCCCAAGAATACGCATGTCGCCGCCTGGTTCGATCGGGTGAGCAAGCGGCCGGCCTTTCAGCCCGACGCCTGAAATCCGGCGTCGTGCCGCCTGCCGCAACCAGTGCCAGCCAACCCCCGGCAAGTTCCGTTCCGGAACCAAAACGTCCGCGCAACAGTTTGACACGCTGGAAACAGGGTACAGAGGGAGAGTAACATGGCAGAGTATCGGGCACCCGACGGACACGTGGTTGAACGTCGCAGCGGCGCAGGACGCATGATCGCGATCGTGGTCGGCATTCTGGCGCTGATTGCGGTGGTTCTGTTCGCAACCGGCTTCTGGAGCGCGGACGTCAAGGAAGGCTCGCTGCCGGACGTTGATGTCAGCGCCAAGGGTGGCGAGATGCCTGCCGTCGATCTCGACAGCAAGGCGGTGGTCGTCGGCACCAAGAAGACCGAGGTCGAAGTCCCCGTCGTGGGCGTGAAGGATAACGGCGAGAAGTAATCGCGCCGGTTCGTCATGACAGATTGAAGAGGGGCGGGGGCCGGTCTCCCGCCCCTTTTTGCATGCCCACCCGTTTGCCCGCGCTCATCACTCGCGGAAACTCTCGCCCCAGATGGTGTAGATGAATGTCGCCGACCAGGTGATGAGCATGAAGCCGCCGAGCGACAGCGCCATTACGAACAGCCGGATCGGGCCATGCGCCTCGATCTGCGTGTACCCCAGCGTCGCAAAGGACACGCCGGCGAAATACAGGTAATCCGCCGCGGTCTCGCCCGACGCCTGCAGCAGCACGCCGTTACCCACCTGGTTCAGCAGCAGCGCGAGTACCCCCGCCGCCAAGGCGATCTCAAGGAGGTGCAGGATCACCAGCCCCCAGAAGGTCGTCAGCAGCCCCAGATAGCGATGCCGGTCCTGTTGCGGCTTGGCCCGGCGGATCAGCTCCAGCCCCGCAAGATGGATCACGCCATATGCGAAGATCAGCCCGATGCCGGCGGCCAGCACCGTTAGTTCGTTGCTTGTCATGCAGGGGGTAATGGATCCCGCGCACCTGCGTTCCGGATGGGGTTGCTTTCCGGCAGACACATGGCTTTGACAAGCCGCAGCCGCAGCCGCAGCCGCCCCGCCGTCCGCCGGCTCAGGTGTCGCGGACGGCCGCGCCTTATTGCGGCGCGCTCAGCCGTCGGCGATCACGGATGTTCAGGATGTCGTTCGCCTCGCGCCGCACATAGGCCTGCTGCTTGTCGCTCAGACTGCCGCCGTTCGCCGCCATCATCGCGTCTACTTCGACGCGCAGCGCCTGCGCGCGCTTCAGCTTGTCGCGGCGCATGGTGGGCGTGTCGCTCGGCGGGATCATCGCATTGGCGCGAAAGCCGGGTTCGTAGGTCGAGTAGTTCGGCCCGTTCATCGATTGCGCCGCGGCCAGTGCCGGCGCGGTAAGACCAAGGGCTGCGATGGCGAGAGCGATCTTCATGGCAGAAACTCCTTTGGCTGATCGAATAGCATACTTCCGCAGAGATGCGGACGATCGATCACCGTCAGCGCGCCGCCGGTGGCGCATCGGGCAAGGCGGCGAGCTGCGCAGGCGTCAGCGTCGTGCTCACGTCGGTATCGGCACCGCGCTCTACTGCGGCGAGATCGGCGATCGGCACCTGCACGATCCGCTCGGGATTGCTGCCCTCCAATTCGACCAGCAGGTGATCGACCGCGTTGTCCGGCCCGCCGCGCACCACGCCTTCCACCTCACCCAGCTCGCGGTTCGATGGGTCGAGCAGGTCCGCGTCGAGCAGCTGCGCCTCCGTCATGCCCAGCGCCGCGATCGTCTTGCCCGCCGCGGTGGCGCTCGCTTCCGCCGCCGCCTCGCGCTGATCCGCCGCGCGTTCCTCGGCATTGTTGCAGCCGACCACCAGCGCGGCCGAACCGAGCAATGCTACCAGAACCTTGGTCATCGAAATGCATTCCGTTGCCGTGCGCCGGTGTGGCGCTTGTCTGGTCAACGGCACGAGCGCACCGCCAGTTCCGCCGCGCGCTGGCCGCGACCTGCCAGCTTGGTCGATTGACGTGCGCCGAAAAAGCCGCATGCCAACGGGGCACGGCGCAATCGCCGGCTATCGAAAAAACAAGGGAGAAGGACCATGACCGACGAAGTGCTGGTGCGCGATCAGGACGGCATCCTGATCGTCACGATCAACCGCCCCGAGGCGAAGAATGCGATGACCAAGGCCGCGGCCGAGGGGATCGCCGCGGCGATGGACCGGCTCGATAGCGAGGATGGTCTGCGCGTCGCGATCATCACCGGCGCGGGCGGCACCTTCTGCTCGGGCATGGACCTCAAGGGCTTTCTGCGCGGCGAAACGCCGTCGGTCCCCGGCCGTGGCTTCGGCGGCATTACCGAAAGCCCGCCCAAGAAGCCGCTGATCGCCGCCGTCGACGGCTATGCGCTCGCCGGCGGACTGGAGCTGATGATCGCCTGCGACATGGTGGTGGCGAGCAAGGGCGCGAAGTTCGGCATTCCCGAGGCGAAGCGCGGCCTCGTCGCGGGCGCCGGCGGCCTGATCCGCCTGCCCGAACAGATCCCGCAGCGGATCGCGCTCGAGCTTGCCGTTACCGGCGACTTCATCGATGCCGAGCGCGCCTATCAGCTCGGCCTCATCAACCGTATCGCCGATGGCGACGCGCTCGACGGCGCATTGGCGCTCGCCGCGACGATCAGCGCCAACGGCCCGCTGGCGGTGCAGGTGTCGAAACAGATCATCAGCGAATATCGCACTTGGCCGATGGATCAGCGCTGGGCCAAGCAGGGCGCGCTGATGGGGCCGGTCTTCACCAGCGCCGACGCGCGCGAAGGCGCCGCCGCCTTTGCCGAAAGGCGCAAGCCGAACTGGACCGGTAAATAAGAAATGACCCGCCGGCCGGGTAATCGCCACCTGGCCGGCGGAATAGCTTGTTAACACATCGGTCGTAGTGACAAATGTTCACGCCGGTGAGTAAGCCCGACATGTTTGTTCGTCCTTTCAGGCAGATAGCGGACAGTTCCGATGCGCTGCTGCGGCAGCAATTCGTCCGGCTGCGCATGCAGATTCCGCTGATGTACGCGCTCATGCTGATCAACGCGCTGGCGCTGGCGCTCGCAACCTACGGCGAGGTGCCGCCCGCCTATTCGCTCGGCATGCCCGCCTTGTTGTTTGCAGCGGTACTGGCCCGTACCGCATTGTGGCTGTTCCGATCGTTCAAGGCGCCCGATCCTGCGCAGATCCGCCATTACCTGCGCGGGACGATCATTGCCTCCGCCGCGCTCAGCATGGCGTTCGGCGTGTGGGGCTTCGTGCTGCTTGGCGTCGCTCCGCCAGCGCGTGAAACGGCGATTGCCTTGTTCGTGTTCGTGGGCGCGATCTCCTGTTGCTACTGTCTTCAGGCGCTGCCGATCGCCGGCCTGTCCGTGCTGATCTTTGGCGCCATGCCGATCACCGCCCGCCTGTTGCTCACGGGCGACGCCTATCTGATCGGGATTGCGATCACCTTCATCATGGTGGCAATCGTGGTGCACCGGGCCACCATTTCGGGTCATGACGCGGTGGCAAGTGCGATCGAGGCGCGGGCGGATATGACAGCCCTGCTGGCCGCGCTGCGCGACAGCGAAGAGCGTTATCGCCTTGCCGCGCAGGCCACTACAGACGTGATCTGGGATGTGCCGCTCGGTGGTGACAAGATCGGCTGGAACGGCGCGGTCGGCGCCACGCTTGGGTATCCCGAGGCGCAGGGCGGCACGACGCGGCAATGGTGGATCGAGCGCATCCACCCCGACGATCTGCCGCGCCTTGGCATTTCGCCGGCAAATCTCAAGGATCCCGAGTTCACCACCTGGTCGGAGGAGTTTCGCGTCCTGTCGGGCTGGGGTGATTATCGCACCATGTACGGGCGCGGCTTTGTTGTGCGCAACGAATCCGGCCGCGCCACCCGGCTCGTTGGCTCGTTGCAGGATGTAACGGCGCAGAAGCGCTACGAGGAAGAACTACGCCAGGCGGCGCACCACGATTCACTCACCGGTCTGCCCAATCGCCTGCTGTTTGCCGAGCGGCTGGATGCCGCGCTTGGCGAGGCGCGGCGTACCGGCGGCACCGTCGGGCTGATCGTGTTCGACGTCGATCGCTTCAAGACCATCAACGACAGCTTGGGCCACGACGCGGGTGATGCGGTGCTGTGCGAAGTGGCCAAGCGCCTGCAGCGCGTCGCGCCGGTCGGCGCCACCGCCGCGCGGCTGGCGGGCGACGAATTCGCCATCATCATTCCGAGCCTTTCGGACAGCGGCATAGGCACGGCGCAGATCGCCGACCTTCTGGCGCAGGTATCGCGCCCGATGACGCACGCCGGGCGCCACATCGACGTTACCCTGAGCGCCGGTTTCGCCGCCGCCTTTCAGGACGGCAACAGCCCGGACGAGATCCATAAAAGCGCCGACCTTGCGCTTTATGCCGCCAAGCGCGAGGCGCGCGGCGGCCTGCGCGCGTTCCGGCGCGATCTGCGCGATGCCGCGGAGCGCGAGATGCACATGCTCGCCGATGCGCGCGCCGGATTACAGGCCGATTGGATCGTGCCCTTTTACCAGCCCAAGATCTGCCTGCGCACCGGCGCGGTGCTCGGCTTCGAGGCGCTGCTCCGCTGGCATCACCCGCAGCACGGGTTGCGCACACCGGGCTCGATCAGCGCCGCGTTCGAGGATCCCGCCACCTCCGTCCAGCTCACCGACCGCATGCTGGAGCGCACCGTGACCGACATGGCGCGCTGGGCCGATCGCGGCCTCGCCTTCGGCCGCATCGCGGTGAACGGCTCGCCGGAGGATTTCCGCCGCGGCGACATGGCCGATCGCATTCTGGAGCGACTGGCCCGGGCCGGCCTGCCGCCCACCATGCTGGAGCTGGAAATCACCGAAACGGTGTTCGTCGGCCAGCTTGCCGAGCAGGTCAGCGTCGCGCTGAAGGCGCTGTCGGACGCCGGCATTACCATCGCGCTCGACGATTTCGGCACCGGCTATGCCTCGCTGACCCACCTCAAGCAGTTCCCGGTCGATGCGCTGAAGATCGACCGCTCCTTCGTGTCGCGCCTGTCGCTCTTGGACAGCGACGATTCCGCGATCGTCGGCGCGGTGATCGAGCTGGCGCGCAGCCTCGGCATCGCCACGGTGGCGGAGGGGGTCGAAACCGCCACTCAGGCCGCGCACCTCATCGTCAAGGGCTGCGACAGCGGGCAGGGTTATCTGTTCAGCCGACCGATGGCGGCGGAAAAGGTCGCGCATTTCATGCGGCACTGGGATCCCGCATCGGTTGCCCGTATGTGCAACACCGCCGATTGGGGCGGCGTCGCGCTACAAAGCTACCGCGACCGCTTTCATTGAGATCGCCCTGAGCGACCGTCGTTCGCCGGATCGCGTGCGGCACCGGCGAGGGCCACCCTCACGCTTTTCACCATACAGGGCGACGGCCTTGGCGCCTCATGCGGAAGGCGCGTCGCCCTCCCGGTCGTCCGCCGACGTCTCCAGCAGCTTGTCGATCGTGATCGGCAGGCGGCGGACGCGCTTGCCCGTCGCGTGATAGATCGCGTTGGCGACCGCGGCGGCGGTGCCGACGATGCCGATCTCGCCCAGTCCCTTGACGCCGAGCGGCGTTACCTCGGGATCGGGCTCGTCGACGAAGATCACGTCGATGTCGTGGATGTCGGCATGGGCGGGGACATGATATTCGGCGAAATTGTGGTTCATCCACCGGCCGAGCGTCGTGTCGGCGAACGTCTCCTCGTGCAGCGCCATGCCGATACCCATCACCACGCCGCCCAGGATCTGGCTACGCGCAGTCTTGGGGTTGATGATGCGGCCGGCCGCCACCGCGTTGACGACGCGGGTGACACGGACCTGGTTCAGCTCCTCGTCGACGCGCACCTCGCAGAAGATTGCGCTGTGCGTGTTGCGCGACTTGCGCGCCATCGAGATCATGTCGCCGACGCCTGGCTTGGCGGTTTCCTCCACCTCGATCTTGTCGAGCCCGGCCGCCGCCATCACGTCGGTCAGCGATGCGCGCACATCGGGATTGTCGCGGCGGATCATGGCGCCGTCGGCGAACTCCAGCCCGTCGATGCCGTTGACGCCGTGAAAGGGATCGCCGTCGAGCTTGCCCGCGGCGGACAGCAGCTTCTTGGCGACCGCCTGACACGCGAGCTGCACCGCCGCGCCGGTCGATGCCGCGCCCCATGAGCCGCCCTCGACCGGCGCTTCAGGCAGGTCGCTGTCGCCCAAAGTGGCGGTGATCCGGTCGGGCGACAGGCCCAATGTGTCGGCGGCGACCTGCACCATTACCGTATAGGTACCGGTGCCGATGTCGGAGCTGGCGGATGCGACCTCCAGCTTCCCGTCGGCGGACAATTTCGCGCGCGCGGCCGTTTTGCTGAACTGCGCGTCCCACATGCCGGTTGCCATACCGTAGCCGATCAGCTCGCGCCCTTCCTTCATCGAGCGCGGCGCGGCCGAGCGCTTGTCCCAGCCAAAGCGTGCCGCGCCTTCGGCATAGGCTTCGCGCAGCGCCTTGGAGGTGTAGGGCGTGCCGTTCATGGCATCGACCTCCGAATAATTAATCAGGCGGAAGTCGAGCGGATCGACGCCGGCGGCATAGGCCATTTCGTCCATCGCGATTTCGAACAGGGTCATGCCCGTTGCCGCGCCAGGCGCGCGCATGTCGGCGGACGTGTAGGTATCACGCGGCGCGATGGTGTATTCGCCGCTCGCATTGGGGCAATCATAGGCCATCATGCCCCAGACGACGATGTCCTCCATGTTGTTCTCGAACCGCGAGGTGGAGGTGGTGGCATCGTGCATCATCGCGCTGAGCTTGCCGTCGGGCTCGGCGCCGAGGCGCACCGAATAGGTGCATTCGGGGCGATGCGCGTGGGTGAACATCTGCTGGCGCGTCATCACCACGCGCACGGACTGCTCCAGATGGATCGCGCCCATCACGGCGAGCTGCACCTGCCATTGCGGGCGCAGCCCCGAGCCGAAGCCGCCGCCGACGAACGCGTTGACGACGCGCACGTTCTTTTTGCCGAGGCCGAACGCGCTGGCGAGATACGCCTGCGGTCCTTGCGAGCCCTGCACCTTGTCATAAACGGTGATCTTGCCGTCGCCATGCCATTCCACGGTGGAGGCGTGCATCTCCATCGGATTGTGATGCTCGGGCGCGAGGTGATAATCGGCTGCGACCTTTACGGGAGCGTCGTCGTACGCCTGCTGCGCATCGCCACGGTCCTTGGGCGGATGGTAATTGTTGCGCCGCTTGAGGTGCGACGGCATGAACTTCTCGTCCAGCGATGCCGCAAAATCGATGTTGTGCGGCTCTTCCTCATAGCGGATGTCGACAAGGCTGGCGGCAAAGCGCGCCGCCTCGAACGTGTCGGCGACGACCAGCGCGACCGGCTGGCCCGCGAACATCACCGTTTCGTCATGAAACGCCTTGAACGGTTCGCCCGGGATCGACAGCTCGTCCTTCCAGTTACGGTCGAGCCACGCCTGCTTCGGGCGGTTCAGATGGCTGATGACGTCCACCACGCCGGGAACGGCGCGCGCATCCGCCTCGTCGATCGAGAGGATCTTGCCCTTGGCGATCCGCGACGTCACCGCGACGCCGTAGAGCAAGCCGTCGACCTTGTATTCCGCGGCATATTTCGCGCGGCCGGTCACCTTGGCCGCGCCATCCACGCGGGAGAGCGCCGAGCCGATGCCGATCTTGGTTGCGGTGTTCATGGGCTGCTCCTCAGGCGATGCGCTTGTCGGTTTGCGATTGCGGCGTACCGGCCGCGGCCTGCGCCAGCGCGCGCACGATCGCGCGGCGGGCAAGGCCGATCTTGAAGTCATTCTCGCCCTGGCCGACCGCGCCCTTCAGCAGCGCCTCGGCAACCGCGCGGAATGCGTCCTCGCCGGGCCGTTCGCCGCGCAGCAATTGTTCCGCCTCGGGCACGCGCCACGGCTTGTGCGCGACCCCGCCGAGCGCCACGCGCGCCTCGGCGATCTCGCCATCTTCCATCTTCATGGCGACCGCGACCGAGACGAGCGCAAAGGCATAGGACAACCGATCGCGCAGCTTCAGATAGGTGTAGTTGCTGGCAAAGCCCTCGGCCGGCAGGTCGATCGCGGTGACCAGCTCACCGGCGCGGAGATTGTTGTCACGCCACGGTTCGTCGCCGGGCAGCCGATGATAATCGGCGAAGGGTATCGTGCGGTCGCCGTCGGGCCCGGATACCTGCACCTCTGCCTCCAGCGCAGCCAGCGCGACGCACATGTCCGACGGATGCGTCGCGATACACTGGTCGCTTGCGCCCAGAATCGCATGGATGCGGTTCACCCCGCCGATCGCGCCACAGCCCTCGCCGGGGTTGCGCTTGTTGCACGGCGTATCAGTGTCGTAGAAATAATAGCAGCGCGTGCGCTGGTTGAGGTTGCCGCCGTTGGTTGCTGCGTTGCGCAGCTGCGGTGAGGCGCCCGCCAGGAGCGCGGAGGCAAGCAGCGGATAGCGCGCCTGGACCTCCTCATGATACGCCGTGTCGGCATTGCTGGCGAGCGCGCCGAGCCGCAGCCCGCCGTTCTCGCGCACCTCGATCGCCTTCAGCGGCAGGCGATTGATGTCGACCACTTGGAGCGGCCGCGCGACATTCTCCTTCATCAGGTCGACGAGGTTGGTGCCACCGGCGAGATAGGCGGCATGTTCGCCGCGCCCGGCGGCAACGGCCTCGGCGGTGGCGTCGGGGCGCTGATAGTCGAAGCGGATCATGCCTTCTTCTCCGTACCCAAAACCTCGAGCACCGCATCGGCGATGTTGGGATAGGCGCCGCAGCGGCACAAATTGCCGCTCATCTGCTCGCGCACCTCGTCGCGGGTCTTGGCATGGCCCTCGTTGATCAGGCCCTGCGCCGAACAGATCTGCCCGGGCGTGCAATAGCCGCACTGGAAGGCGTCATGCTCGACAAACGCGGCCTGCAGCGGGTGCAGGTTGTCCGGCTGGCCCAGCCCCTCGATCGTCGTCACCTCGCAGCCGTCGATCGTGACCGCGAGCTTCAGGCAGCTGTTCATCCGCTTGCCGTCGATTAGCACGGTGCACGCGCCGCACTGGCCGTGATCGCAGCCCTTCTTGGAGCCCGTAAGGTCGAGCTTGTCGCGCAACAGGTCGAGCAGGCTGGTCCAGGGCGCGACCTCCAGCTGGCGCGGCTCGCCGTTGATGGTGAGCGTGAGCGGCAGCGTGGCGATCGGGTCGGCGGCGACCCGCTGCCCCGCGGCACGATCCAGCGTGACGGCTTCGTTCATGGGCGCGGCTCCTTGCGTCAGCGATGGGCTCCCGCCGGAGCGGGGATGATTGCCTTGCCGAACGGGCGAAGGGACGAAAGGCTGCGTGGCTTTTCCGTGGCTTGGCGGTTTTCGTCGCGGGCGGCCGGGTGGCGACCGATCGCCGCGCTGTCGGTTATCCCCAGCTTACCCATCCATTACGCACGGCTTTTCCACAGGTTGTCCACAGGCCGGCTTGCCGGCCACCAGTGCTGCGCTGCGTGGCGCGGGGAACAAATGCCAGTGCCCAACGGCTTGTTGAGAAAGCGGGCGAAAGGAGCATGACGCGATGCCGAACCCCTTTATCCGCAAGCTGGAGCACGGCGCACAGCTGACCGACGATGATCGCGACCTGCTACGGGCAGTGAGTCAGACGAGCTATGACGTGGCGCCGCGTCAGGACATCATCAGCGAGGGCGAACCGCCCAGCAACGTGCATCTGGTGATGGATGGGCTGGCGTGCCGCTACAAGCTGTTGCCCGACGGCGGGCGCCAGGTCGTCGCGCTGTTTCTGCCGGGCGACATTTGCGACCTTCACGTGCAGATCCTCGGACGCATGGATCACAGCATCGGCACGCTTGTGCCGTGCCGCATCGTGGACCTCACCCCGCAGACGATCGCCACGCTGACCGCCAATCCGCGCATCAACCGCGCCTTGTGGTGGAGCACGCTGGTGGATGAGGGGATCTTGCGCGAATGGCTGGTCAACATGGGCCAGCGGTCCGCCGACCAGCAAATCGCGCATCTCCTGTGCGAATGCCTGTTCCGCTACCGCATGGTCGGAATGGCGGACGGCGACAGTTTCCTCTTGCCGATGACGCAGGAAGAACTGGCGGACACCACCGGGCTGACCCCCGTGCACGTCAACCGCATGCTGCGCACGCTGCGCGAGCAGAGACTGATCGCGATTGCCGGCAAGCGGATCACCGTGCCCGACGTGCAGGGGGTCGGTTCCGGCTGAGGGCGAAATGACACCCTAAGCGAAATGGCCGGGTTTGGCTGGAGAACGGACTGGTGGCTTTCCGACAGCGATCCTCTACTCGCTGCCATCTCGAGTTCGCCCGGTTTTT
>JAESGB010000087.1_pt1 | contig 64254 bp, 59 predicted proteins | sample 9266211 | NCBI WGS metagenome assembly JAESGB01 (sample SAMN14514844, study PRJNA621659) | algae metagenome | isolation source: Goleter apudmare HA4340-LM2 and co-occurring heterotrophs from cave wall... | place: USA: Maniniholo cave, Kauai, Hawaii | collected 2009-07-28 | reverse complement strand
TTCCTTATGCACGTCCAGACCAACGTATTTCACTGCCTCCGTCATGACTCGCCTCCGCTGCTGAAAAATCCATCATCAGCATCTCAGATTCGAGCCTCCGAGGCTCGGGCAGTCATGGGGTCTAAGGGTCCGGCGTTAGCGTGTCATTCCGCCCCGAGCCGGACCGATTAAGGCGCATAGATCGCATGACGGGTTAGGTGACACCGCTTGATGTGGATCACGCTGGACAGGCGCTTCGTCACGCATACGGTCGTGGCTGTTGAAAAACGCAGTGATGATCCTCTGCGATCGTCCTACGTTCCTTCAGGCATCCGCCGCTGCCGTCGAGGCAGACCACAGCGCGAAGGTGACGATCCGAAGACACGCGAGTGCCGAATAGCCGATTGCCAGCACCACCAGCATCAACAGCGGGAGCGTGACGTCTCCAAGCGTAGCGCGCATCTGATTAAGAGGAACGAAAGTGTGCACCCCTGACGTCGACGGTATCAGATGGGAAAAGGCCGACAAGAAGCGCGGCATCTGATCGAGCGGATAGGTAGCGCCGGTGAGAAAGAAGAACGGGACCGACGTTGGCCCCAGTATGTAGGTCGCCCGCTCTCCCCGATCGAATGCACTTCCTACCAGCAACCCCAGCGCAGCGACTGCTACGGCGAAGATCGGCACGACGACGATCATGCCGAGGATGTTGCCGTCCACCGGAACCCCTTGCACCCAGAAGATCAGGCCGAACAGGAAGTAGCATCCCACAACGCCGACCGACGAAAAGGCCGCAAGGGTGCCGGCGAATTCCGCTGCTCCCATTTGCCATGCCCCCGTCCGTCGCCGATTGCCCATGAAGGTTGCGGCACCGAACAGCAGAGTCTGCTGAATGATGATGACCGCCACGGACGGGAAGACGTAGCCCTTGTAGCCGCCCGTTCGGTTGAAAAGCGGCTCTTTGACGACTGTGACGGGCGGACCGCCGCGACTGATCTGCCCGCCCGGCAGGAGACGGGTTCTCGCGATATTCTGGATGACCGCCGTCACCGCCTCGCCGATCGTGCTCGCACGCAGAAGGTAGGTCGCATTGACCCAGACGGCGATACCCGACCCAGGCGTTCCGGCACGCAGCTGGCGTTCAAGGCCATCGGAAATCAGGATAACCCCATCGGCTTTGCCCTCACGCATGTCTGCCCGAGCGGTGGCGAGGTTCCTAACCACGCTCGCGACACTGATTGCGCGAGTGGCGTCCAGATCCAGGATTATGGTTCGGCTGAGGGCGCTGTCATCCTGATCGACCACGACCACGGGCAGCTTGCGTGGCGCCTCGTGGGAATAAGGCGCGGGATAGTAGAAGGCATACAGGACGACCGCGAGCAGCATCGTACTAAGCAGCGTTTTCGACGTGAGAATGGTGTGCCACGTCGAGAGGAAGGCCCTATCGAAGGTCATACCCGGCGCGCCCTTACCATGATGAAAGCCAGCGCCCCGCCGCCAGCGATGACGACGTAGGCCATCAGTGAGACCATCGGCGCGACGGCTGCAGCGACCGCCTGACCACTGACCTGCCCCATCTGAAGCGCGATGTAATGGGTGAGCGGCAGCACATTGCTCCAAGCGCGGGCGAATGCATTTCCGCCGTTCAACGGCAGCGTCGCGCCCGAATAGGCAAGGGCCGATCCGGCATAGACGGCGCTGGCCGACAACGCGGTAGCCGTCTCACGCGTCACCGCCACGAGGAGTGCGGCGACGGCAGCCGTCGCGGAGTAGAACAGCGTCTGACCGCAGGCGATCAGAACGATGCTACCTTCAATACGCCAACCGCGCGCAAGGGTCAGGTAGAGGAGCCAGGCGAGGCCCCAGCCGCTAATTGCGAGGACATAAGGCAGCATCTTGCCGGCCATCGCCGGCGCAACCCCGCCGCTTGCCCTAGCCCACTCGGACAGTGATTTGCCCTCAAGTTCGCGGCCAATCGCCATGGCGCAAACGCAGGCCGCGATCAGATGCAGGACCGCCGGGAAGATCAGCAGCCCCAAGAACCATTCAAAGCTTGACGGCGCGTTGCCCAGCGGCGTCGCCTCGACGGCGAGACGCCGGACGCGGCTCGCCGGTACCGCATGATTGGGCAACTGATTGGCGGCGATCTCAGGGAGCGCATCGGTCACCGCCTCTTCAGCCGCACGGGCGACCTGCCCCCCTGCGGTCAGGAAACTTCCGTTGTAGAGGATGCGGACGACTGGCTCGCGGTGCCGGGCCACGCTTTCGCCGAGCCCCGCCGGGATGTGTGCAAACCCCATGATCTTGCCGGAGCGGACCGCACGAACGGCGTCGACCTCCCCCGGATAATACCCGCCGAACCGAATGAGGGGCGAGGCGTCGAGCGCCCGGATGACTGCTCGGCTGGCCGTGCTACCGTCGCCGTCCACGATCCCCAGCGGCACCTGGCGAAGTGGGCCCTGCCAGAACAGGGCCGCGACGATGAAAATGAGGAATCCGGGCAGCAGCGTAATCCCTGCAAGATCCCAGCGGTCGCGGCGCAGATGATGCACCTCGCGCGTCAGAGCCCGGCGAAAGGCGCTCATTGTGGCCAGTCGAACAGGACGCTCATTCCCGGACGAAGCTTCTCGATCGGACTGACCGGATGCAGCCGGATCTCGAAGGTTCGCACGTCATAGCCCGACGCTTCACGCGTGGCGCGCCAAGTCGCAAAGTCGCCGCGCGGCGCAACCAGATAGACCTTGAAGTCGGCATCGCGTTGCAGCGCAGGTATGTGACCGTGCAGCACGGAGCCAATCCCGAGACCATGGTAACGGTCCTCCCGCAGGTTCAGCGCGACCCAAGGGTGATCGATGTCGATGACCTGATAGGCGGGGATGACGGGGCTGACGACTTCGCCTGGCTGCACCAGCTTGCGGGCAACTTCACCGGCAATCGGCGAGAATAATTGCGTTTCACGACCCAAGGCGTTGGCGGTGCGCAGTGCAGCTTCGGCAATGCGCACCTGAGCGTTCGCCGCCTGTTTATTCTGCGGACGTGCTCCTGCCAGCGCCTTCAAATATTGCTGACGCGCAGCTTCGGCGTTGCGGGCGCTGCTGTCGCGCGCTGCCGCTGCCTCATCCCGGCGCTGGGCTGCCACCACCCCTTGCGCATATAGATTGGCGGTACGCCGGCTCGTCACCGCTGCCAAATCCGCGGCCGCCTGAGCGGCCTGCCATGTCGAGCGCAGCGTTGCGATGTCTTCCGACCTCGCGCCCTCGTTCGTCTCCGACGCAACCGCGCGTGCGGCATCGAGCGCACCTTGCGCCTGCGCCTGTCCGCCCGCGATCTCAGGGCTCGACAGAGTTGCGAGCAGCGTGCCGGGCTGAACGCGCTGCCCCTCCTCTGCAATCAAACGCTCGACGCGAGCGAGCGCTTTTGTGCCGACATTCACCTCGTCCGCGTCGACCATGCCCTGCAGTTGCTCCGGCGCCGGACGGCTCGCCAGCCACAGTCCCAGGACGATGACCACCACCACGATCACACCCGCGACGATCGCGATAGGCCGCGTGTTGCGCCTTGCCGGGGCGGCTGTTTCTTCGTTCACTTCTCGTCCCCCAAACGTCGATCGGCACGCGCCAGATAGGTGGTGAAATCGTCAACCCGGTGGCTGGTCGCGAGCAACCCCGCCAGCGCGAGGTCATATTCATAGGCCGCCGCAATCCGTTGGGTTTGCGTCGAGGCCAGCGTCGCCTCGGCATCGACAAGCGACGAGGATGGGGCTTCACCCTCGAAGAATGAAACCCGTTGGACCCGCAGGTTTTCCCGGGCTGCGGCAAGGTTACTGTCGAGCAGCAGGAAAGACCGCCGGGCGGTTTCGACCAGATTCCAGGCACGAACGATTTCGCTGGCCACGTCCTTACGCGCCTGCGCTGCGGCATCGGCGGCTGCGCGCTCCTGCTCGCGCGCCGCATCGAGCGACTTCTTACGATCGAAATTCGACAGCAGGGTGTATCGCAGACTAATACCGGCCACCCAATCGGGTTCGGTCGGCAGCGCATTATTGCGGTTGGCGTTGTAGCTGCCGAACGCAAAAGCCTGGGGGCGGTAACGGGATTTCGCGAGGCCCACGCCCGCACGGGCGATGTCGCGGGCAGCGTCGGCGCCGCGTGCTCGCGGTGTCGCATCGATGCCGTCGATGAACACGCTGACCGGCGGCAGTGGCGCCGAATTGACGAATAGAGGCGTCAGCGCATTCACGCCCCCCGGCTGATTCAGCAATCGCGCCAGCGCATCGGCGGCCGTCGCTTCCTCTAGCTGCGCGCGCACATAGGCGCGCTCCGCGGCATCGCGGGCGACCTGGACCTGGAGGACGCGGGCATGGGGGATGACCCCGTTCTGCTCGAGCTTCTTCGCATCGGCCAGATGGCGGTCGAACCCCTCGAGCGTCTCGCGCGTGGAGTGCGTCAATTGTGCAGCGACCTGCTGTCCGAAATAGCCTCGAACAAGGCTGACACGGGACACGTCGCGCCCACCGGCCTGCCTGGCGCGCGCCACATCGACCGCGGCGTCCGCGCCTGCCTGGATCGCCGGGATCGCTCCGCCCGTGTAAAGGGGCATGGCCGCGGTGACCGCGGGCCGAAACACCGTATCACGCGTCTGATATTGCAGCGTGTCCGGGATTGCCCCGAAGATCGTCGGCAGCGCGGCGCCGACGCGCTGTGTGACCTGCCCGACGATCTGCTGCAAGCCGACCGGAAACTGGCCGGGCAGCTGCGATAGGAAGTCGGTTGTGGCATTTGCCGCATTATCCTTCGGCCCAGTGAGGTCGACGGACAACGTCTTTTGATACTCGATGACGCTGGCCGAAGCGCTGACGACCGGACGGCGCAAGCTACGGGTAGCCCCGGCGATCAGTTCGCTTGCACGGACGGCATGGTCCTCGCCGGAAAGGCCGGGCGAGGCATCGTCGATCCGCGCGAGAGCCGCATCGAAGCTCAATGGCTGCGATTGTCGATCGTTAATGCTTTGGCCAATCGCGGCACCGGAGGAGCAGACAAGAGCGGCCATCGTGACCGCGTGCCAGGCGAGTGGACTTGTCATGCCGTCGCCTTCGAGTCGCCAAGGATTGAAGCGCGGATTTCTCGGGCAAGCCGGACCGGACGAAGCGACGAGACATCGACGCTGCACCAGACGCTTTTCACCTCGGCGAGCACCGTCTCTCCTCGCCTTATGGTAGCGTCAAAATAGGCTCTGGCCCCCACGTACCGGTCGATGAGCATCTGGACATCGACACGCTCGTCAAGAAACGCAGGGCTGCGATAGCTGATCTCGTGTTTGAGCGCGACCCATGCGATCGAACGCACGGCCTCGCCCGGTGCGTGCTGCTTCCAAAACGCGGTCACCGCGTCCTGAATCCACCGCAGATAGACCGTGTTGTTCACGTGTCCCATGTGGTCGATGTCCGAGGCGGTCACCTCGAATGCGCTGAAATGACGCTCGCCGCCTCCGGGCATCTCATCCGTCCTCATGGAATTTATTGACAGCGATCAATCATTCGCAGATATTGTCACCGATGACAATAGCGATGATTTCTGCCCGTCGACGTCGCCGCCAGCCGGACGAACTGCGCGAAGAGGCGATCGCTGCGGCGCTCGGGATCCTCGTGGCGGATGGACCTGGCGCGATCACCCTTCAGTCGGTCGCCGCGGCGCTGGGGATGACGCATGGCAGCATCACCCACCATTTTGGCACCGCCGCCAATCTGCAGGCGGCAGTCGCCGATGGACTGATCGAGCAGCTTTTGACCAAGGTTCGAGCAGGCACTTGGGCCTTGAAGGCGGGACAGATCAGTGAAGCGGATCTCGTCGACCTTGTGTTCGACAGCTTCGAAACGACGGGGGTCGGCAAGCTGATCGGGTGGCTGTCGGCCGTGCAGAGCCCCCTACTCCAACCGTTGTTCGAACGGTTCGCCCGTCTATCGCACGACATTGCGACTGACCGCAGGGATGGGTCCGCCTTCACCGAAGCCGAGCTTCCGATCATTATCGAGAGCATCGTCACGCCGGCCCTGAGTGCATCCCTCATCGGCTCCGGTCTTTTGCAGGCGCTTGATCTTCCGCCGGTCTTCACGCGGCAGCGGGTCGCCGAAAACCTCGCGGCACAGCGTGCGGCGCGCGTCGCTGCATCAACAACCGGATAGCCGAACCGCGAATCAACTGCCCGAGAGAGGCGCCCTACCCCACTAACATTTCTTGGATCGGAGTCCCCAATGTCGAAGATCGCGAGACTCTACGCAGTCGTTCTGTTGATCATCGGCGCCGCTCTGACGGCGGGTGGTCTGTGGCTGGCGGCGCTGGGCGGAACACCATATTACGCCATCTTCGGCGCTACACTCGCCCTTGCAGCCGTCTTGGCCTTGCGGAACCACCGCCAGGCGAACTGGGTGCTTGTCTTCGCATTGGCCGGCACAGTGATCTGGTCACTATTCGAGGCGGGGCTGCGCTTCTGGGACCTATTTCCCCGTCTCCTCGCACCGATTGCGCTGGTAGGACTAGGCTTAGGACTGTTCCCATCGATCGTCTCAGGCAACGCCCGTCGCGGCTTCCGGCTCGGTGCTGCGGCCTGCGCGATCGCGTTCGCCGCCATGTTTGGGTTGGCGTTCGTGCCGCATCCCACCGTATCCGCGGTTGCAGCGGCGGACTATTCTCCTGGCGCAGGGGACAATGCACCGCAGGACTGGACGTCGTACGGCGCAAGCACCGCTGGGCTTCGATACGCCACCTACAACAAGATCAATCGCGACAATGTCGCCACGCTGAAGCCAGCTTGGACGATCCGGACCGGCGACATGGGCCCTGGCATCGACCAGAACACGCCTCTCCAGATCGGCGATACCCTCTACAGCTGCACCCGCAACAACGTCATCCTCGCGCTTGATCCCGATACGGGTGCCACGCGCTGGCGCTTCGATCCTCACGCCAAGGCGCCCTTCTGGCAGCGGTGTCGTTCGCTCGGCTATTATCAGTCGACGACAGCGTCAGGCGAATGCCAGCAGCGTCTCATCGCCACCACCATCGACGCGCGATTGATGGCGCTCGACGCCAGGACGGGCAAGCTATGCCCGGGCTTCGGCAATGACGGCACCGTGTCGCTCGCCGAAGGCATGGGGCCGGTAAAGCCCGGCTTCTACTTCCAGACCTCCGCTCCGCTCGTCGCGCGCAACATCATCGTGATCGGTGGCTGGGTGGTCGACAACGAGCAGACCGGCGAACCCTCGGGCGTGATCCGCGGCTTCGACGTGATGACCGGCAAGCTCGTCTGGGCCTGGGACTTGGGCAATCCGGCAATCACGCGTGAGCCGCCCCCCGGCCAGACCTACACGCGCGGTACGCCGAACATGTGGACCACTGCGGCCTATGACGACAAGCTCGGCCTGATCTACGTGCCGCTCGGCAACGCCACGCCCGACTATTACGGCGTCCAGCGCAAGCCGTGGGCGGACCGGTACAATTCGACACTTGTCGCGCTCGACGTGACCTCCGGCCGCGAGCGCTGGAAGTTCCAGACGGTGCATCACGACCTGTGGGACTATGACCTTCCTGCACAGCCTGCCCTCGTCAATCTACGCGGCAATATCCCGGCACTTCTGTTGTCCACGAAACGCGGCCAGCTGTTTCTGCTGAACCGGGCGACCGGGCAGCCGCTGAGCCGCGTGGTCGAAAAGCCCGTGTCGTCGGCGGGCAGCATGCCGGGTGAGCGGATGTCGCCGACCCAGCCCTATTCTGTCGACATGCCGGTTATTGCGGAGACGCTGAACGAGCGTCGCATGTGGGGCATGACCATGTTCGACCAGCTCGCCTGCCGCATCTCCTTCCGCCAGTCGCGCTACAGCGGTGATTTCACGCCTCCGGGCATGACCCAGTCCATCGAGCATCCGAGCAATCTCGGCGGCCTGAACTGGGGCAGCATGTCCGTCGACGTCCCCAACAACCGGGTGTTCATGAACGACGTACGCGTGCCGATGACGGTCCGCCTGATGACCCGTCCGGAATTCACCGAATTCGCCAAGAAAAACCATCCGGATGGTACCGGCCACGGCCCATCGCCGCAGCTCGGCACGCCTTATGGCGTCAACATCCAGATGTGGATGACGAAGCTCGGTGTTCCATGTTCGCGCCCGCCGTTCGGAACAATCACCGCGGTCGACCTCAACACCCGCAAGATCGCATGGCAGGTGCCGGCCGGCACTGCCGAGGAATTGGGGCCGCTGGGGATCAAGTCGCATCTGCCTATGCCAATCGGCATGCCGACCTATGCCGGCACCAGTGTGACCGCCGGGGGGCTGCTCTTCTTCGCGGGGTCGCAGGATTACTACCTGCGCGCTTACGACACCTCGGACGGCAAAGAGGTGTGGCGCTACCGACTGCCGGTCGGCTCAAGTGCGACGCCGATGACCTACATCTCGCCCAAGACCGGACGCCAATACGTACTGGTGTCGGTGGGCGGAGCTGCTCATTCGAAGGACGTCGGCGACTACGTCATCGCGTTCAGCATCCCCCAATCCAAATAAAAAGCGTACCACTTAGGAGAGTTTATGACACAGCCGAGATTGCTCGAGACTGTCGCTGCAGAGGCGTACAGCTATCCCCTCCTCATTCGTCGATTGCTTCCCAAACCAGAGACAACGAGTCAGGAGATCGTCAGCGACGGACGGCGGTTTGGTTATGCTGCGTTCATCGAGCGGGTTCACCGCCTGGCATCAGGTCTCTCCCAGCTGGGTGTTCAGGCAGGGGATACGGTCGCGGTGATGGATTGGGACAGTCACCGCTATCTCGAATGCTATTTCGCCATCCCCATGCTTGGCGCGATCCTGCAGACCGTCAATGTTCGCCTAGCACCCGCCGCGATCGGCTTCACGCTTCGGCAGAGCGGCGCTTCGACACTCCTCTATCACAACGACTTCAAGCCGCTCGCCGACGCACTTCTACCTGCACTCGACATTCTACGCGTCGTCACCTTCGGCGGAATGGCAGGTGACGGCTTCGAGGCCCTGATCAAAGCGGGCGACCCCGGCTTCGCCTTTGACGATTTCGATGAGAACGCCATCGCGACGACGTTCCACACGACCGGAACGACCGGTGACCCCAAGCAGGTGTTCTTCTCGCATAGACAACTTGTTCTGCATACCTTGGCGGCCGCCACGACGATCGCAAACCAGCCTGTCGGACAGAATGTCACACGCCGTGACGTGTACATGCCGATGACGCCGATGTTTCACGTCCACGCCTGGGGCATGCCGTTCATCGCCACGATGCTGGGAATGAAGCAGGTCTATCCCGGACGCTATGATCCCCCCACGCTTCTTGCGCTGAAGCGCAATGAGGGCGTGACCTACTCGCATTGCGTGCCGACGATCCTGCGAATGGTGGTCGATGCCGCGAAGGCAAATGCTTGGGACGTAGGGCCCTGGACGATGATGATCGGCGGGTCAGCTCTGCCTGAGGCTCTGGCCCAGGAAGCGGAAGAAGTCGGCATCATGGCGCTTTCCGGATACGGCATGTCCGAAACCGGACCTGTCGTCACGCTTGCCCGCAGCCAACCGGAAGATACCGTAGGCGTTCGCTGTCGCGCTGGTTTCCCATTGCCGCTCGTCGAGGTCGCCATCGACCAAGCCCGTGGCGGCGAACTGACCCTCCGGGCACCCTGGCTCACCCAAGGCTACTCGCAGCAGCACGCTTCCGATGCGCTGTGGGACGGCGGACGCCTTCATACCGGCGACATTGCCGAGATCGATGCCGACGGCGCGGTTCGGATCGTCGATCGGTTGAAGGACGTCATCAAGACGGGCGGCGAATGGGTTTCTTCAATCGAACTGGAAGCTCTTCTCACGGCCGAACCCGGCGTTGCCGAAGCAGCCGTCGTCGGTATCCCCGACGCTCGCTGGGGCGAACGACCGATCGCATTTGTCGTCCGCGCTGCCGGGCCGACGGTGTCGGAGGAAGCGTTACGAGAGGCTGTGGTCGCTCGGGCGCTAACGGGAGCCATCTCGCGTTACGCCGTACCGGATGCCATTCACTTCTGTGATGCCCTGCCAAGAACGAGCGTCGGCAAGGTCGACAAAAAGGCGTTGAAGGAGACGGCTCACCCTTCCGCTCTGTTTGCCGGCGCCTGACTCACGGCTGCTTACCGCGTACCCGGCCAAGCCGCCAGAAAAACGACCGGTTTTCTGGCGGTAGCAATTTTTGCCACGACAGCGCCGCCTAGAGATCGGAAAACTCGTTGCGGAAACCACCAACACATTGCAGGGTGGTGGATATCTTTTCTGGCGGGGTAATGATGCTCATTGGATATGTGAGGGTGTCCAAGGCTGACGGATCGCAAACGCTGGCGCCGCAGCGCGACGCACTGCTCGCGGCCGGCGTCGATGCCTCGCGTATTTATGAAGACCTAGCTTCGGGTCGCCACGATGCGCGTCCCGGTCTGACTGCCTGCCTCAAGGCGTTGCAGCCTGGCAATACACTCGTCATCTAGAAACTGGATCGTCTTGGGCGCGACCTCCGGCATCTGGTTATCACCGCCGAGGCGCTGCGTGAGCGTGGCATTGGGTTGAAGGTACTGACGGGTGCGGGTGCGCAGATCGACACTACCACCGCCAACGGTCGCCTCGCTTTCGGCATCTTCGCCGCCTTCGCCGAGTTCGAGCGCGAGTTGATCGCCGAGCGCACACAGGCCGGCCTTGCTGCGGCGCGCGCCCGGGGGCGGATGGGTGGACGACCTCGTAAGATGGATAAAGCGACGCTGGCGATGGCGATGGCCGCCATGTCCGATCGCAACGCGATAGCAGCCGATGTCGCACGGCGTCTCGGGATGACGATTACGACGCTCTATATGTATGTGAATGGTGACGGCACGCCCAAGGCGCCGGGCCAGGCGCTGCTTGACGGTGTGCCGTACCGCAAAGAACGACTGCGCGCCGCGTGATGAAGCGGATCGTGCCTCAGCAATCAGGCATATCGCCGAGCTGGCGGGACGATCACGTCGTGTTCGATCGATCGGGCCGAGATTGCAGCCGGGGTCAGGGCCGCGGGAACGCAGGCACCCCGGCGTGGCTTGCCCGTCAGCGGGTGTGGACGCGCCAGAATCATAAGGTTCATCACCGCCGCGCCGATCAGGAATTCTTCTTCCGCTCCGCGGATGCCGCGCAGGTGAAGCCGCCTCATGCCGTGCTTGCCCTTGGCGTCAGCGAAGAACCGTTCGACCCCGCGCCGCAAGCGCATCGACCGCTTGTAGATGCCGGTTTCTACCTCGGCTCTGGCAAGATCGCGGACGTCCTCATCATCCAGACGGACCAGAGTACGACGCCGCGCCGTTGTGCATTTCTTCCGAAGCACGCACGTCTCGCAATCCCGGGCATCCGCGGCATAGCGATGCACGCCGGTGGGCGGATGGAAGGCGTGGTGCGGGAGCGGCTTGCCGGTCGGGCAGATAAAGCTGTCGGTATCCCGATCATAGCTGAAGGCTGTTCTTGGCAGCTTGCCCTTGGTCTGCCGCGTGCGGTCGATCACAGGGATGTGCGGGATTGCACCGTGGTCCCGCACGAAGCCGAGGAAGTTGGCGCTGCCATAGGCCTTGTCGGCCGCAACCCGCTTGGAGTGGTAATCGAAACGATCGGCGGACCGCCCGAGCATGACGCGGCCGGCATTGACCTCTTCCGCAAAGCGAGCGGGCGTGGCCTCGATATCGAGCGCTACCCCGCTCGGCGTGTCGACCAGCGCGTTCAGTGCATAGCCGAACCGCGCGCGGCCCGGTCGCGCCGACCAGGCCGCGGCCGGGTCGGTTCGCGATACGCCGTCAAAGTCTTTGGAGCCGCCCGGCTTCGTCACAACACTGCCCTGATCACTCAGCCACTCACGGACCGGGCGACCTGCGTTGGCCACGTAAGGCAAGTAGCCGGGAATGGTCTTGCGCTGCCAGCATGCGTCAGCCTCGATGAACGAGGCGTCGATCGCGGCACCCTTGCCGCCAACAAGACCTTCGCCGATGCAGCGTCGAACCGTGCTCTCGAACAGTGTCCGGGACACGCCGGCGTCGCGGAAGCGACCGTGCCGGTTCTTGCTGAACGTCGAGTGGTGCGGAACCTTGTCTCCTGGTGCGAGGCGGCAGAACCAGCGGTAGGCCAGATTATAACGCAACTCCTCACACAGACGCCGCTCGGATGGGATCGCGTAAATACGACCGATCAGCGTCATCCGGACGAGAAGTTCCGGGTCGATCGATGGTCGTCCCCGCGTGCTGTAGTGACCAGCCAGCGCTCGCCTGAGTTCGCTCGTCTCAAGACATCGGTCTATGCGACGCAGCAGGTGGTCTGTGGGCAACATGGCTTCTATGGTGCGGCAGGACGTCACTTCCCGCCCACCGCGACAGGTTGGTCCCATCATGGCGCTGCTCCTCTGAGTAGGGTCAAAACGAAGGAGCAACCCGGCATGTCCGGCATTTTTCAACAGGCCCGATCGTGGCTGTTGAAAATTTCCGGCGGACGCTGAACGCCACCTCAAGAACTGCCGCAACTGGCATTCTGAGGGGTCTCACATTGATCCGCCTTCAAACTTTGACGGGCAGTCTCAATGTAACGCCGAAACCGCTCTCGGGTCGCGTAAGGGCAGCATCGCCACCATGCCCAATAGCCACGGCGCGAACCAGCGCCAGGCCAAGGCCGTGTCCATCGGTGGTGCGCGACACCTCCGTACGAGCGAACCGCTGAAACAGTCGTCCGGCGTCGGCGGGAGAAACACCCGGACCGTCATCCTCCAGTGTCACCTCGATCCCATCCTGCAACAACCTGGCGGAGAGCATCGCGGCCGTGCCTGCCGGCGTGTGCCGCAACGTGTTCTCCAGCAGGTTCGACAATGCCTGTGCGAGCAGGCGGCGGTCGCCCTCGATATGCAGCCCGCGCACGATGTCGACTGTCAGGGCATGGCCGGCAGCCTCGAAGTCGGGGCGATAGGTTTCGGCCATGTCCTCCAGCAGCGCCGACAGATCGACCGTTCCCAACGCTCGACGTTCAGCCAGCCCCTCGACCTCAGCTATGCGGAGCAGCGCCGCGAAGATCTCCAGCAAGTCGTCGGCTTGCCGCCGGGCGGAATCGATCGCGCCTGGGTCACCGGCCGCGGCGCGATCGAGCTGGTTGCACAGGCGGGTGAGCGGCGTGCGTAGATCGTGCGCGACGTCGGTCGACACCTGCCGCAGATTGTCCATCAGCGCCGCCATACGGTCGAGCATCCGATTGAGCGTCGCGGCAAGGCGATCGAACTCGCTGTCGGACCCGTCGCGCGGCACCCGCTGCGTCAGATCGCCGGCGATGATTGCCTGCGCCGTGGCATCGATGTGAGACAGGCGGCGCCGCGTCAGCCATCCGACCAGTATCGCCGCGCCGATCCCGAGCGCCAGCACCGCGCCCAGCGCTCCGGCGAACAGCGCCGCCAGCGTGCTGTCGATCGCGTCCAGGTCGCGACGATCGGCGACGACGACGAGAAGCCCACCGGCCAAGGGCGTGGCGAGCGCCTGGCCGACGCCGGTGATATCGCCGCGGCGAAAGCCGAAATGCTCCTGGTAGCCGGGTTCGGGCGGCGCAAGCGGGGCGATGGTGGCGGCGACCGTCCGCCCGTTGCGGTCGACCAGCAGATAGTCGAGACTCGCTTCGTTCCGCGTTTCCTCGCGCAGACGGATCGCCTCGGCGACCCCCGCCAGTCCCGCTTCGCTCGCCTCGGCAACGAGCGCGCGCGTTTCCACCGCGACGCGGTGGTCTAGCTGTTCCTCCAGCGCCTCGTGCGTCACCTCATAGGCGACCGCGCCGATCGCGAGCGTCGCCGCGGCGAAGGCCAGCGCGACCAGCACGACGATGCCGAAGGTAGAGCGCCACAGGCGGCGGATCATCGTCACGCGTCCCGGATCATGTAGCCCGCCCCGCGCACCGTCTCGATCGCGTCCACGTCAAACCCGGCGTTGAGCTTGGAGCGCAGTCGGCTCAGATGCGTCTCGACGATATTGGTCTTCGGATCGAAATCGAAGTCCCACACGCGTTCGAGCAGCATGGTCCGAGTCATCACCCGGCGCGGGTTGCGCATCAGCTCGGCGAGCAGCGCGAACTCGCGCGGTTGCAGGGTCACGCGCCGTCCGGCCCGTTCCACCGTGCGACGATGCAGGTCGAGCACAATGTCGCCGACCCGGAGCAGGTGGGCATCGTCGCCGCGCGGTACCGGCCGGCGCGCCAGCGCATTGAGGCGCGCGGCCAACTCGGAAAAGGCGAAGGGCTTGACCAGATAGTCGTCGGCGCCGCCTTCCAGCCCCTCCACCCGGTCCGCGATCCCGCCGACCGCGGTCAGCATCAGGACCGGCGTCGCGTCGCCGGCCGCGCGCAGCGCCCGGACCAGGGCGAGGCCGTCGAGGCCGGGCAGCATCCGGTCGACCACGATCGCGTCGAACCCGCCCCCGGTCGCTTGGAACAGGCCGTCCCGGCCGTCCGCGCTGACCGCGACCTGGTGCCCGGCCTGACCCAGCCCCTGCGCCACGAAGGCGCGGGTGTCGGCATCATCCTCGACGATCAATATCCGCATTGCCCGACTATCGCCTGCCGGCGTCGGTTCGCCAACCGCCGCCCAGCGCACGGAACAGCGCCACCTCGTTCTGCGACACCGCCAGATCGGACTGGACCTGTTGCAGCATCGCCGATGCTGTGGCCCGCTGCGCATCGACCTGAAGCAGGCCGGGCGCATCGCCGAGGCGGACACGCGCACCCGCCCGGCGCGCATAGGCCTGCGCCTCGCGCGACGCGGTCGCCAGATCGCGGTTGCGGCGCGTCTCGGCATCGTAGGCCGCCAGCGCCGTCTCCACCTCGCGCAGAGCACGGAGGACGGCCACGTCCCATCCGGCGATCGCCGCGCGCTCGGTCGCGCGGGCCTGCTCCAGCCGCGCGCGGGCGGGCGCCTGATTGGGGAACGCCCAGCTGACGAGCGGCGATGCGACGGCCTTGAACCCGCCCGACAGCAATCCGAGCGCTCCGCCCAGATTGACGCGCGGGTAGAGGTCCGCCCGCGCCACCCCGATCCGCGCCGCGGCAGCGGCAAGGCGTCGCTCCGCCTCGCGAACGTCGGGGCGCCGGAGCAGCAGCGCGGTCCCGTCGCCGACCGGCGCAGCGGTGCGCAGCCGGGGCGCGGCGGTGCAGGCGAAGCGATAGCCCCGCGCTTCCGCCGGGGGGCGCCCCTGCAACGTTGCGAGCCGATACAGCGCGTTGGCACGCTGTGCCTCGAACGGGGCGATGGCGGCGCGGGTGGCGGCCGCGATGGTCGCGACCTGCGACACCTCCAGCGGCGACACTTCGCCCGCCCGAAACTGTTCGCGCACGAGCGCGACCGACCGGTCCTGTGCCGCCGCGACCTCGCGGGCGGTCGCGATGGCGCGGGTCGATCCGCACAGGTCGACATAGGCGAGCACGGTGTCGGCCACCACGGCAACGTGCAAGCCATCGACGACCGCGGCTTGCGCCTCGGCATCCGCACCCGCCGCGGTCGCGGCGGACCGCAGCCGCCCGAACAGGTCGAGATCCCAGCTCGCCGTCGCGGCGATATCATAGTCCGTCGTCGGCACGTTGCCCGACGCGCTCGGTTGCGAGGCGGGGTTGTCGACCCCCAACGCGCTCTCGATCGTCGTCTGCGGCAGCCGCGCCGCCCGTGCCTGCCGCAGAGCGGCGCGAGCGCCGTCCAAATTGGCGTAGGCGACGCGCAGATCGGCATTGGCGGCGAGCGCCGATCGCACCAGTCCGTCGAGGACCGGATCGTCGTAGAGCCGCCACCAGTCATCCGGCACCGGCGCGATTGACGCGACGGGAAGCCGGGCGAACTCGCCCGTCGCGCTAGGCGGGGCGATTGTCGGCGGAGGTGCGGGCACGCTCATGCACGCGGACGCGAAAAGGGCAACACCGGGGGCCAGACGACGGATCATGCCAGTGCCTCCTTGGCTGCGGTTGCAGGCGGCACGGTGCGGTCCCTGCCATAGCGAGCATACAGCGCGGGCAGCAGCAGCAGGTTGAGCGCGGTCGACGAAATGAGGCCACCGAGGATCACGATCGCCATCGGATGCTCGATCTCGTGCCCGGGCGCATTGCCCGCCACGATCAGCGGCACCAGCGCCAGTCCCGCGCAGGCGGCCGTCATCAGGATCGGCACCAGTCGCTCTTCCGCACCGCGCATTACCAGCTCGCGCCCGAAGGTCATGCCCTCGTGCCGTTCGAGATGCTGATAGTGCGACAGCAGCATGATGCCGTTGCGCGCGGCGATGCCGATGACGGTGACGAACCCAACCAGCGAGCCGAGCGACAGCACCCCGCCGGTGACGGCCACGGCGACCACCCCGCCGACCAGCGCGAAGGGCAGGCTGACACCGACCAGCGCGGTGATCCGGCGCGAGCGAAACTCCATCCAGACGAGCAGCAGGATGCCGACGAGGCATAACGCGCCGATGCTCCAGAGGCGGCTGCGCGATTCGTTCAGTGCGGCATATTCGCCGAGCACCTGCGGATGATAGCCGGTCGCGAACGGCACCCTGGCGACCGCGGCGTCGACCGCCTGCGCGACCGTGCCGAGGTCCGCGCCCGCGACGTTCATCGTGACGTCAAGCCGGCGCTGGCCGTTCTCGCGCTTCACCTCGTTGGGGGCGGGTGCGATCTCGATATCGGCGACATCGCCGAGCCGCACCGGCGCCCCGGCGACCGCATTGCCGGCCGCGGGCACCTGGATCATCAGGTCGCGCAAGGCGTGGACGCTGTTACGCACCGCCGGCTCGCCCCAGACAGCCACGTCGAAGGCGCGCTGGTCGCGGTAGATTTCGCCGACCTTGGCCTGCGCGACCAGCACCTGCGCCTGCCGGCGCACCTCGCCCGCGGTGAGGCCGAACCGCGCCAGTTCGCCCGCACGTGGCCGGATGCGGATCTGCGGCACGAGCACCTGCGATTCCAGCTTAAGGTCGGACACGCCCGGAACCCCACTGATCGCCTCACGGACGCGGGCACCGGCCGCGCGCAGCTCCGCCTGGTCCGGGCCGTAGATGCGCACGACGATGGTCGCACCGGCACCCGTCAGCACCTCCTTGATCCGCTCGCGCAGATAGGTGAGCACGTCGCGATAGAGGCCGGGGTAGCCCTCGACCACTTCCTTGATCCGCTTCACCGACGCATCGTAATCGGCGTTCTCGTCGAGGCTGATCCAGAGTTCGGTGAAGTTGGGGCCGACCACTTCGTCGGCCTGTTCGGCGCGGCCGATATGCGCGCCGAAGTTGCGGACGCCGGGGATGCTGCGCAGCTCCTTCGACGCGCGGATCGTGATCCGGTCCATCGCCTCGATCGACGTCCCCGGCTTCTCGACGAAGTGCATCAGGAAGTCGGTTTCGCGGAAGTCGGGCAGGAACTGGTCCTTGAACGTCGCATAGCCGACACCGGCGAGCAGCAGCCCACCCGCGACGATCCCGACCGCCATCGCCGGCTGAGCGACCACGCGCGGCAGGAAGCCGACGTAGCGGCGCTTCATCGCCGCGACGAAGCGGGTGTCGCGCTCCGCCTTCAGCGGCGCGTTCGGGAGCAGGAGAAGGCACATCGCCGGCGTGACGGTCAGCGCGACCAGCAGCGACATCCCGATCGCCAGCACATAGGCGATGGCGAGGGGCTGGAAGAAGGTGCCCGCGACCCCGCCCAGGAAGAAGATCGGCACGAACACCAGCATCACGATCAGCGAGGCGAAGACGACCGCCGAGCGTACCTCCAGCGAGGCGGCGAGCACCACCGCGAACGCCGGCTTCGGATCGGCCGCCTCGCGGTTCAGTCGGAGACGGCGCGCGATATTCTCCACGTCGATGATCGCATCGTCGACCACCTCGCCCAACGCGATGACGAGGCCGGCGATAATCATCACGTTGATCGTCGCGCCCGACCAGAGCAGCATCAGACCCGCCCCGAGCAGCGACAGCGGGATCGCGACGAGGCTGATCGTCGCCTGCCGCCAGTCGCGGGTGAAGAGGAACAGCACCGCCGCCACCAGCGCGCAGCCGATCATCAGCGCGCGGGTGAGATTATCGATCGAGCGTTCGATGAAGGTCGCCGGGCGGAAGATGGTCGTGTCGACCTTCACGTCCTTGAGGCCGGGCTTCAGCTCGGCGAACGCGGCCTCGACCGCGCGGGTCAGCTCCAGCGTGTTGGCCGTCGGCTGCTTCTCGACGATCAGCATGATGCCCGGGCCGTCGTCGATGATGGCGTTGCCGATCGGCGCATTGAAACCGTCGACCACGCGGGCGACGTCGCCGATCCTGACCGGTGCTTCGCCCGCCTGCCTGACGACCGCCTGTGCCAGCTCGGCTGCGGTCTGCACCGTGCCGGTCTGCTGGACGGCGAGGCGCTGGTTGGGCGTGTCGACGAACCCGCCACCCCCAACCAGCACGGCGTCGCCGGCGGCCGCGCGCACCTCCGCCAGCGTCACACCGGCCGCGCGCAGCCGGTCGGGATCGACCAGCACCTGCAACTGCCTGTCACGCTGGCCCCACACCGCGACGTTCGCGACGCCGGGGACGGCCATCAGCCGCGGGCGGATGGTCCAGCGCACCAGCTCGGACAATTGCATCTGGTCGAGCTTCGTCGACGACAGCCCGACCTTCATCGCCCGGCTCGTCGACGACAGCGGCGGCATCAGCACCGGCTGACGCGCCGCGAGCGGCAGCCGCGGCTGCACCTGCGCGATCCGCTCGCCGACCATCTGGCGGGCGCGGATTACGTCGGACCCGCGCTCGAACAGGATCTGTACCGACGACAGGCCCAGCACCGACTTGGATCGCAGCGTCATCAGGCCGGGCACGCCGTTGACCGCCGTCTCGATCGGCACCGTCACCAGGCTCTCGACCTCCTCGGTCGACAGCCCCGGCGCCTCGGTCTGGATTTCCACCATCGGCGGGGCGAACTCGGGGAACACGTCGAGCGGCACGTCGCGCCCGGCGCGAATGCCGAGCACGACCAGCAAGGCGGCCAGCGCGAGGACGAGGACGCGCTGCGCCAGCGCGAGATGGACGAGTCGGCCGAGCATCAGTGCGCCGCCCCGAACTCTGTCCCGAACAGCTCGGCCGCACCACCGGTGACGACTTGCGCGCCGGCCGTCAGCCCGCGCGACAGCAGTGCCCGTCCGTCGTTTTCCGATGCTACCTCGACGCGCTGTCGCACGAAGGTGTTGGGCGCGGTCCGCTGATAGACCCACTCGCCACCGTAGACATCGCGGAGGATCGCAGCAGACGGCACCGACAATCCCTCGGTCTGCCCGGCGAGCGGCAGGTCCACCGCGACCCGCTGGCCGACGCGGAAGGCGCGGTCGCGATTGTCGATGGCGAAATACAGATCGACCGTGCCCGTGACGGTGTTGGCCGATGGCGGCGCCTGCACCGGACGGGCGCTGCGTGGCGCGCCGGCGTCGCCGAGCGTGCGGACCGTCGCGGCGGCCTCTCGACGCACATTCCCCATGTCGCTGCCGAACACTGACGCGCGGACCCACAGTACCGCTTGCGAACCGAGCGAGGCGACCGCCGGCCCAAGCAAACGGCGCTGCTGACGTGCCGCGCCTAGCGCCGCCTGCGCCGCAGCCAGCGCAGCCGCAGCTTCATCGCGTGCCCGCACGCTGCCGGCCTCCTCGCGCACCAGGCTCTCGGCCCGGTCGAGCGCGATCCTCCCCAGCCTCGCTTGCGCCGTAGCGCGGGCCAGTTCGGCGTCGGCCGCCGCCTGCTGGCTGCCGATCTGCTGGAGATTGGTGGTCGAGTTGACCGGCACGCCGTTGGGGCTGATCGGCGGCACCACGATCTCACCGGCAACCTCGCGCGAGGAGGAGGCCGATCCTCCACCCACCCTAGCTAGTGCGATGCCGAGACGCTCCTGAGCTTGGGGTGTAAGGGTCAGCTTCAACAGCTCGCTCTCATGCGTGATCGTCTCGGCATGGGCAGGCGGTGCGGGCGGCTTCGCGGCCTTCTCGCCGCAACCGGCGAGCAGGATCGGGATCAGAAGGAAGGTCTGGCGCATCGTGACGGCTTAGTCACGAAAGAGTGGGCGCTACTGGAGCCGACTATACAAAATCCCAATGTAGCCGCGCCCCGCTCTGATTGAAAACGAAGGGACCGAAGGTCATCCCCGACTCTCATTCGGTTTCTGCGGCCCGTGAATCTCGCACCCCCGTCAGGCGACGCCGCACGAACCATATTCCCGCCAGTACGGCCACGCCCAACAGGAACAGGTCAATCTTGTGAAACAAGGCCGACAATCGCGGGTCCGTGTTCCAGCGGCTCCCGAGCACTTGGCCGGCATAGGCCAATCCCAGGCACCAGGGCAGTGATCCTATGAACGTGTAAAGGTGAAAGCGCAGCAACGGCATCTGGGCGATCCCCGCAGGTAGCGCGATGAACGAGCGGATGCCTGGCATCATCCGACCGATCAGAACAGCCGCACCGCCGAAGCGGTCGAAAAACCGTTCCGATCGGTCGAGATCCTCGGATGTGAGCAAGAGCCAGCGTCCGTAACGGGCGACCATGGGACGGCCGCCGCGGCGCCCCGCCTCATAAGCAAGGGCCGACCCGAGATTGCAGCCGATCGCCCCCGCAATCGCTACCAGCCACAGGTCGAGGCGACCGATCGAGACCAGATAGCCGCTGAACGGCATGATGATTTCAGACGGCAGAGGGATGCAGGCGCTTTCGAGAGCCATCAGGCCGATGATGCCGATATATCCGGTCGCAGCGATCGCGGCGACGATCCAGCCCGCTAGCGTCGCTATGAAATTGCTGAGCCCATTCATTTTTTGGTGTCCTCGGCGCGTGAGTTTTCTTGCGCAAATGCGTGCAAACGCTCGTTGGCCGCCTGAAATGACCGGCAAGCGTCGGGTCTTCGATCATGAGCTAGCGGATAGACGGCCAGCGGCTTGGTGCGGAATTCATGTCATCGGTCAAAGCGAAAACCCGCGTCACGATGGCGGTCCAACCCAGACCGACTGCCCAGCCAGCGGCCACATCCGTTGGCCAGTGTACGCCAAGGATGATCCGTGAAGCCCCGATCGCGAAGATCAGCACCATGGCAACGACGATCGCGACTGTCCCTCGACGATCGCCACCAGCCTCCGCCGCCATGACGATCGCCAAAGAGCCATAGACGAAAGCGGAGTCCATGGCGTGCCCGCTCGGGAAGCTGGCCGTTCGAACATCAACAAGATGCGCGACAATCATCGGCCTAGGCCGGTCTACAATTGCCTTCAGAACGCTGATGATAATGGCCCCACCTGCGGTCGTGCTCGCAAGATAGGCGCACAATCGCCAGCGTTGCCTGATCGCCAGATATCCAAGCCCGATCGCGGTCATGATCCACAAGGTCGAATTGTTACCCATCATGGTCACATCGCGGGCGATGACGATGAGCGGACCATGATCGCCGGTGCGCTCGCGCATCCACAGCAGGATGGCCGGGTCGAAGCCCGTCATCCGGCCTGTCGCGAAGAACGCCGCCACTACGAGTAGAAGCGCTCCGCCAAATGCGAACAGAGCGCCCCCGGCAAGAATCCGCATAGCCGCCTTTGCCCGGCTCACCGTCACGCCGGCTTCACGACCAAGACCCTGAATGTGCCGGGCGTTGCGACCGGGCGGGTGCCGGGCTGCGCTGGCGGGGCAAACGACGCCGTCGGCAGGTAGATGGCACCGCTGTCTGGATCGAGTGCACCCGTCCGGGCACCCACGGCAGTCTTGATACGCCCCACGCGCGTCACGAGGGGGCCTTCGAGAGACAGCACGTCCAGCACTCCATCCCTGCCGCAGGGAATGAACGCCAAGCGACGCTGCGGATCCAGAATGACGGCATCTGGGCCTGCACCTATGTCAACCAGCTGCGAAAGTTTGCGGTTCGAGCCAGCGACGATGGCCGCCTTACCGTTGGCACACGCGGCGATGAGGCGATCCGTTTTCGCGTCATAGGCGAGGCCAGACGGCTCGGTGCACCCTGGCAAGGCGATCGGCGCAGCGGCCGTGCCGCGACGGATGTCGACGACCTCGATCTCGTTTGCGTCCTCGTCGTTGACGAACAGCGTGCCGTTCGGCGTCAGCGCGGCATATTCAAGGCCGGGCTTGAGCTGCACAGTGCGCAACGTCCGCATCGCTGTCGTGTCGATGATCGATACCGAGCCGGCCTTGGCATTCATGACAAAGCCGGTCTTGCCATCAGCGGAGACGATCGCAGCGTCGGGTTTTTCGCCGACCGCGACACGGCCCAGTTCGCGACCATCGGAGGTTGAGAGAAAGCGGACCGAGGCATCGTCGCCGCTCGTCGCCATGAGGCGCCCGCCGGAAAGCGGTACGACCGCATGACCGTGCGCGATGGTGCCGATCGAGCCGACTGCCCGCTCACGTCTGGTGTCGATGACGGTGACCGAGGTCGACCGCGCAATGTAGAGGCGGTAATCGACGGGATCGACGCGGGCATAATCCCATCCCCCGCCGTCCGGACCGGAGATCGTAGCTGCGATGCGGTAGGCTGGCACCGGCGGGGCAGCCCCCGCCGCGAAGGATGTCAGCGCCAAGATGGCAGTCGTCAGTACGCGCTTCATCGTGCAGGTTCCTGTTCTGGAATGGCAGGATCATGGTCGGAATGGGGTAGGGTCAGCCGAACGAGGATCGGCATTGCCAAGAGTACGAGCGGATACTGCAGCAACAGGCCGGCGATGATCGCGATTGCGAGTGGTTGCTGAATGCCCGAGCCCTGACCGATCGCGAGCGCCAGCGGCAGCAACGTCAAAATCGCCGCCAGCGTCGTCATCGTGATCGGGCGCAGGCGATTACGGCTCGCTTCGCGCGTCGCCACGACGGGCGGCATGGTGTGGCAGAGTTCCTCGAACTCGGAGACGTAGAAGATCGCCATCTCGGTGCCGATGCCGATGATCATCGTCATGCCCATCAGCGCCGTGATGTTGAGGTCGACGCCTGCGAGCCACAGGGCGGTGAATACTGCCGTGGTCGACAGCAGCGAGCAGCCGATGATAATGACGGGCAACCAGAACCGCCGGTAAAGCACAAGGAGCAACACCAGCTCGGCGACGAGGGCTGCGCCGAATACCTTGATGTGGCCTGCGAAGGCGATCTGCTGCTGCTGATAGAGGCCGCCCAGCTCGTAGCGGATACCGGGTGCCAGTACGCCTGGCTGGTCGAGGGCCTTGGTCACGTCGCCGATGGCAGCACCTATCCCCCGTCCCTGAATGCGACCGGTCACGGCCACCATCGGTTCCAGGTTCTCGCGGGCGATCTGCGGTTGTCCGACGACCGCCTCGATGGATGCGACGCGCAACAGCGGAAACACATGGCCGTCGGTGGCACGGATGGGCAGTTGCGCAAGCCCGGACTGGCTGATCGTCATCGCCTGCGGAAGCCGGACGCGCACGTCGATGGCCTTATCGGGTCGGGCAAGGGTTGTGGCGACAGTGCCGCTCAGGGCGGTCGACAGCTGTGCCTCAACGTCTGACGGCACGACCCCTTCCACGCCAGCGCGGACCGGATCGACGCGGACATCGAGCGCGTCACCTGCCAGTTGAACGCCGTCCTTCACCTCGACGACGCCATCGATCCTTTCGATCAGGGCAGCGACCTTCTTCGCTTGGCCATCGAGCACGGTTGGGTCGGACGAGTAGAGCTTGACTTCGATCGGCTGCGGGACGGCGGTCAGATCGCCGATCAGATCCTCGATGAGTTGTGCGACCTCGACCTGGACGCCTGGCACCTTGACCCCGATCTCGTCGGCGACGCTGGCGGCCACCTCCTCGGTCGGGCGGCTGTGGTTCGGCTTCAGCCGGACGAAATAGTCGCCGTGATAGCTCTGGCCGAGATCGCCACCGAGGCCGGTGCCGAGCCGCCGGGAGAAGGTCAGCACCTCCGGATTGGCCCGCAGCAGCTGGTCGATCTGACCGACCTGACGCCCGCTTTCGTCAAGCGAGGTGCCGGGAGCGGTGTAGTAATCCATGACGAAGCCGCCTTCGTCGACCTTCGGCATGAAGCCTGTCGGCACCTTGGAATAGCCGATATAGCCGACCGCCAGGAGCGGGACGAGGATGACAAGGAGCAGCCACGGTCGGGCTGACAGGCGATCAAGGCCTTTGTCGTGAATGACGGCGAGGCGTCCCTCGCCGGCGACGCCGGGGTCTCGCCATGTACGGAAGTCCACCAGCCATCGCACGAGGACCGGTACGACGAAAGCGGTCATCGCCCAGGAAATGGCGAGCGCGGCCGCCATCGTCACTGACAGCGCCTTGGAGAAGGCGCCGGTCACACCGGTCAGGAATGACAGCGGCAGGAACACGATCAACGTCGCGATGCTCGATCCGGTCAGCGGTGCCATGAACTCGCGCGCGGCCGGGATGACCGCAGCGTTGCCAGCGATGTCTCCGCCCGGCGTCACCTCGCCGGCGCGTCGGGCGATATGCTCGACCATGACGATGACGTCGTCGATCAGCAGCCCGACCGCGGCCGCGATGCCGCCGAGGGTCATGATGTTGAAGCTCATGCCGAGGATGCTCAGCACCAGCACCGTGGTCGCCAGTGTGGCCGGTACGACGATGATGGCGACGAGCGTCACGCGCCAGCTGCGCAGGAACAGGAGGAGCACCAGCGCGGCGAGCATGAGGCCGATCAGCACAGCGTCACGCACGCTCGCGACCGATTGGGTCACCAACTCGCTCTGATCGTACCAGTTGACCAGCCTGACCCCGGCCGGCAGCTTCACGCCCGCCAGCTTTACCTGCACTTGCCTTGCGATCTGGACCGCGTTGCCGTCCGGCTGCTCGTAGATGTTGAACAGTACCGCGGGTTTCCCGTCCTCGACGATCCGCTGCCAGACGGGCACGGCACCGGTCTGCACGGTCGCGACATCCCGCACCCGAACGACCCCTGCCGGGGCCGCCTTGACGACGATGTCACCGACCTGCGCCGCGCTGGCGACACTGCGATCGGCAATGACAAGCGAGAGCCGACCACGATCCTGGACCTGCCCGACCGCACTCAACACGTTGCCATTGCGGATAGCGGTCGCAAGGTCCGCCATGGCCAGGCCGTAGCTTGCGAGCCGTTGCGGGTCCGCGAGTACCTCGACCTCCGCGGTGTCGCCACCCTGCACACCGACCCTGGCGAGACCGGTGATCGAGGACAGCAGCGGGGTGATCTGAAGTCGCGCGAAATCCTGGAGTTGGGCCGGATCCGCTGTATCGGATACCAGGGCATAGGAGATGATCGGGAAAACGGTCGGGTCCATCCGGCGGACATTGTACTGCGTGCCAGCAGGCAGCGATGGCAGGATGCGGCCGACCGCGGTGTCGACCAGCAGCGTGCTCGCGATCATGTCGCGCCCCCAACCGAAGTCGATCGAGATCTGCGCCGTCCCGCGCGCCGTCTCCGAGCGGACGTTGTTTACGCCGGGGATGGCGCGGATTGCCTCCTCGACCGGGCGGGTGACAGTCAGCGCGGTCTGGTCGGCGGGGCGGCTCCCCGAGTCCAGGTCGACCACGACCCGCGGAAACGACACCTGCGGGAAGAGGCCAATCGGCAACGATAAGGCTGCGACGATCCCCGCGAGCGCCAGCGCCAGGCCGACGAGGACGAACGCGCGCGACTGGGTGCGCAGGAGACGCTCTAGCATTACCGGCTCCGGACCGCGTCGCCGTCAGTGACCTGATAGGCGCCTGCAACGATCAGCGGGAGGCGCGGTGAGAGGGCGCCGTCGACCACGTCGCCGGCGTCAGACGAAAACCGGACGGCGACCGGAACCGCCTTGGCCTTGCCGTCCCGGACCTGGAAGACGCGCGGGCGACCGCCCGCGGTGACCACCGCCGCGTGCGGCACGACCCATCCGCCGACCTCGCCGGTACGGATGTCGACCTGCATCGGCTCACCCGGCAGCAACGCCCCCGCCGGAAAGGACAGGTCGACGTCGACCATCTTGGTCACGGCGTTCAACGCGCCGTCAACCCGGACGACACGACCCTCGAGCGTGCCGCCCCCGGACAGGCGCTTCAATGACGCACCTTGGCCGACGGTGACGCCTCCACGCTGCGAAGGATCGATCCCCACGGTTACGACGATTCCGCCTGACCGCGCGACCGTCAGGATCGTGGCGCCTGCAGCGGTGCGGTCCCCTTGCGCCACGGCCACGGCGGTGACGACGCCAGAAAACGGTGCCGTGATGGTATGAATCGGCGCCCCGGCGCCCTCTGCCCGAAGCGCGGCCAGCACTGTTCGGGCGTCGGACACCGCCTTGTCGGCCTGCACCAGCTGATCGGTTGTTGCGAGCTGCTGCGCTAGAAGCTGCGCCGTGGTGGCGCGCGCCTTCTGCGCTGCGGCGAGAGCGCTCACCGCTTGTTCGTAGGTGCTGCGCGAAGTTGGCGCAGTGACGAAGGTTGCCAGCGGCTGACCCATCTTCACGGCGCTGCCGGGCGCGACGAACAGCCGCGTGACCTGGCCCGGCTGCGCCTCGCTGAAGGTGCGGGTGCCGATCTCGGACGGTGCCACGGAACCGTAAGCGGTGACGATCGCCGGCAGCGCACCCTGGCGGGGTGCGACGGTGCCGACGAGGACGCTGGGCGTCGGGGTATCGCTGGCATCCGGCGTGGTGGACGTTCCGCTGCACGCTGCGACCAGCAGCAGAAGAAGGGCAGCGGAGATCCTCGTGGGTATTGGAGTCACCGGACCGTGCCCGCTTGCTCTGGCGGCAGGTCGGCCGTCGGCAGGCCGTCGCCTACCAGCGTCTGGATGGCGATCTGCCGATCGAACAGCGCGAGTTCCAGGGTCATGATCTCCTCTTCCTTGGCGAAGCGGTTGGAGACGAGGTCGACATAGCCGCGCTCGTCGATGTTGGAGGCGCCGAACGCCGCCTGCGCCCGGGCCGCGGCGGTACGAGCGGCAGGCAGATCACGGCGCGCGATCGCGAGTTGCGCCGCAAGCTGTTCATATTCCCGCAGCAGCGCGCCGACCGTCCCGGTAGCGGCCGCCAGCCGCGCCGCGTAATCGGCGTGAAGCTGTGCCCGCGTTGCCCGCGCGACCGCGACATTGCCCTGGTTGTGATCGAAGATGGGCAGACCGACCTGCGCGTTCGGCCCGCCGTTGATGACCTTCGAACTGTCGCTCGATGCGGAGCCGCCAAGGATCAGGTCGGGAAATTGCGATAGGATCGCGACGCGCAGTTGCTCGTCCGCGGCGTCATAGCCGAGGCGTAGCGCGAGCAGATCGGGCCGGCGATCGGGGAGTGTCGCAAGCCCGGCACGGTTCGTGGCAGGGTCGAACCGCGGCAGGTCGGGCTCGGTTGCGAGCGGCACGACCGCGTCCGGCGTCAGGCCCAGCAGGGCGTTCAGCTGGTGACGCTGTGAGAGCAAAGTCTGGTCGAGCGTGTTGAGCGATGTCCGCGCCGCCTGAAGCGCGACACGGTCCGGGGCGACGGTGACAAGCGTCACGGTTCGCGCCGCCAGCGCGCGCTCGAGCTTGCCGTTCCGGTCAGACAGGAGATCGTAGGCCGCGACATAGGTCGGGCGGCTGCGCGTGCCGATAATGATGTCGGTGGCAAGCTGGCGCGCCTGTCCGGCAACCTGCCATTCCTGCCAGACGAGATCGGCCGCGACCTGCCGGGTGCTCGCAGTGGCAGCGCGGCGTCGCGCACGATAGGTGACGAGGCTCTTGATGTCCTGCGCCAGCCCTAGATTCCAGGCCGGGACAGTGCCCGCCCCCGAAAGCAGAGGCAGGAAAGCGCCCGACAGGGACGGATTGGCGAGGATCGAGGCTTGTGTGGCCTGGCCCTCGGCAATGCCCCGCTTCAAGCGTGCCGCGCGAAGGTCCGGGTTGTTCGCCAGCGCCAACGTAACGACATCGCCAACCGACCGCGCTCCATGATCCTCCGCGGCCCCCTGGAGCGCACCGATTGACGGCGCGAGCGGTAAATCTCGCGTGAGCGGAAGTGGGGTGTAATGCGCGCATCCCGCCAGCAACGCTGCGAGCATAACGGGCTGAACGCCCTTCCTGGTCCCCCTGATCAGCATCTTTCTGTCGCGCCTCATGACCGGTGACGCTGGCCAATGCGCCGGCATCTCGATGTTGGTCAGTCCGGGGTTTTGCTCTCCGCAACGTTCTCGAGGATCGCGCCGCTTCGCGCATCGATACCAACTTCATAAGGCTTGCCGTGGCTGGTGATGTCGAAGGAATAGCGCAGGCCGCTGCCGCCCTTCTCTTTTTCCAATTCCTGGTCGGTAATCTTGCCGGGACGCGCCTTGAGCGCGGTCTGCCGAGCCGTCGCGAGAGAGATTTTCGCCTCAGCGGCGTATTGGTGTCCTTTCAGTTTCGTTGGTGCCGCGGCGGCTGTCCCACTCAACGCTGCGACGGACAGCAGACCCAGCATCAATCGCACGTCTTTCATGACACACACTCCTTGAGGCAGGTTACACCGTGCCCTTGTAGGAGCGGCAACCTTCGCCGCAGATGAGGACAAGATTGATTATGCCCAACTTGCCGTCGCCGGCGCAAAACCGGATCCTCAGTCGATGAAGCTCTTGTTGCTTGAAGACGATTCCAGGACGCGTGAGGATCTAGAGCGCGTGCTGAGCAGTGCAGGTCATGTCGTTGACGCCTGTACGACCGGGCAGGACGCGATCTTCCTGGCGTCTTCCAGCGATTACGCCGTTCTGATCCTCGACCGGATGGTGCCCGGCATTTCCGGCCTGCCGGCGCTTAAGGCCATCCGGGCGGCGGGAATACGAACCCCGGCGCTCTTTTTGACGGCCATGAACGGCATTGAGGACCGGGTCGAAGGGCTCGAGGCGGGAGCCGACGACTATCTGGCGAAGCCGTTCGCGGCGACTGAGTTGCTTGCCCGGATCAATGCGCTCGCTCGGCGTCCCCCGATTTTGGACGTCGCCGCCACGATCACGGTCGGCGACCTCGTCCTCGACCGTATCCGCCGTAGCGTCACGCGCGCGGGCCAGCGGGTGGAATTGCAGGCGCAGGAATTGAAGCTGCTCGAATATATGATGCTGCACGCGGGCGAGGTGGTGACGCGCACGATGCTCCTCGAGAATGTCTGGTCATTTCACTTCGATCCCAAGACGAACATTATCGAGAGCCACATGAGCCGGTTGCGCGCCAAGGTCGATCGGGGTTTCGGACGTGAACTGATCCATACGGTTCGGGGCGCTGGATATCGGATCGATGCGGGTTAGGTCGTTCATGCCGGCCGCATTCGGAAGCGCGGCCTTTCGCTTCGCGCTGATGCTGGCGGTCGTCGTGGCGCTCGGCGCAGGCGCCCTGTTGTTCACCGTCGAGCGGCAGGTCGGTTATTTCGCCCGAGAAGCCAGCGATGGGATGCTGCGGGCGGAATCGTCGGTCCTGTCCGCGGAATATGCCCAGCTGGGTCTCTCGGGACTGACGGATGCCATCGCGCGGCACCGGGGGAGCGACGCTGATCCGCCCTATCGATATCTTCTGACCGACAAAGCGGGACACCGACTGTCCGGCGACCTGCCGCTGCAAGCCGCCAGGATCGGTCAAGGAAGCGTTGCGGTGCCCGAGGATTTCGACGGCTCGCGACACGTCGAACGTCTCGCAACGCAAGTAACGCAGCTGCCCGACGGATTGCTGCTCGTCGTGGCGACCGACAGCTTCGACGTGCAGCAATTGCGGCACCGCCTCGGACGCTTCACGATCTGGAGCGGCATCGCCATCGCCGCCTTTGCATTGATCGGCGGGTATCTGGTGGGGCGCGTCTTCCTGCGTCGGCTCGCAACAGTCAATCGCGCCATCGACCGGATCATCGATGGGGACGGCGCGGAACGGCTGCCGATGATCGGGTTCGGTCCGGAGTTCGACGACCTCACCCGGAACCTCAATCGCATGCTCGAGCGGAAGGCCGCTGCGATGGAGGCTTTGCGGCAGGTGTCGACGGATATCGCCCACGATCTGCGCACGCCACTCACCCGGCTCCATCAGCGGCTCGAACGAATGCAGGTGGAAGGTGCCGGCGATCCCGACAGTATCGATGCGGCCGTGGAGCAGACCAACGGACTGCTCGCGACGTTCGAGGCCCTGCTGCGGATCGGGTCGATCGAGGGAGGTGTCGGGCGACGTCGCTTCGGTCCCGTCGACCTGACCGAACTGCTCGATCGTATCCATGCGGCCTATGTGCCCGTGGTCGAGGACTCCGGGCAGACGTTCATTGCCGACCATAGCGCAGGGGTCACCGTCATCGGCGACCCCGATCTTCTCGCGCAGCTATTCACCAATCTGATCGAGAACGCGATCGTCCACACCCCGAGTGGAACGCGCATCGTTTCCTGCCTGCGCACCGTCGGCACCGAAGCCGTGGCGGAGATATGCGACAACGGTCCCGGTATCCCCTCCGATGAACGCGAGAAGGTGTTTCGACGCTTTTACCGACGGGATGCCAGTCGCAGCACGGAAGGTGCGGGTCTCGGCTTGGCGCTGGTATCAGCCATCGCCGCCATTCATCAGGCGAAGTGCACCATCCCGGGCGGCGCTGAGGGCTTGTGTGTGCGGATCGCTTTCCGTCTGTCATCTGCGATCGATCAGGTAACCGATGCCCCGAAGCACCATGGCTTGCCGTGATCGCCAATACCTGGACGATCGGGAGCATACCCACGGCCCGTAAGGGGCACGAACATTGCCCAGCCTAGAGAACATGCGACGACGCTACCGTCAGCCTGCTTCGTGAAGACCTCAAGCCGCTCGGTCGCTGTGGAGGGGCCGATCGGCATCACCAAGCGTCCGCCGGTCCGCAACTGATCGAGCAGCGGGGCTGGAACGCTTGCAGAACCCGCAGTGACGATCACCGCGTCGAACGGCGCGCGCTCGGGCCAGCCTGCAAAGCCGTCCCCGACACGGGCATGGACCTTCCGATAGCCGCGCCGACGTAACGCCCTGGCCGCTTGGCGCGCCAGCTGCGGGACGATTTCGATCGTGGATACCTCTGCACCCAGTTCGGCGAGGATCGCAGCCTGATAGCCGGAGCCCGTCCCGACTTCCAGAACGCGGGAGCCGCGCTGCACTTGCACCGCAGCCGTCATGATCGCCATGATGTAAGGATCGGAAATCGTCTGCTGCCACCCGATTTCCATGGGCGCCCCGATATAGGCTTGCGGCTTTGCAGCGCGAGGCACGAAATCCTCGCGTGGCAGCGTCGCCTCCACAGCAACTGCTGCCTGGAAAAAGAGGTCATCTCGTAGTGCCGGAACGTCAGCAGCCGCTGCGTTGATCGAGCTAATCATTCGCGCACGCTCGTCTGTTCGGTCCGGTGCGCGAAATCCGAGTGAAGTCGTAGCGGCTATCAGGCAGACTAGGCCCAGAGAAACCTTCTTCAGCACCCTGCTTGTGGCTCCAAGGGAACGCTGACCACCGCCGACATGGGGTGGCGATGTCGGCATGCGGACGCGCTTACCCCCCATGACATTACGCCACGATCGCAGTGGCTATACGATTTCCCAATGTCCGATAGATCCTCGGTAAGCGCGGGTCGCGATCCGCAACTTAAGTGTCGGAACACGCGGATGATCGGTCGGACCGCCAGAAAATTGACCGTGGCTGTTGAAAAATTCAACGCGCGCTGTTGGTGCCACTCCAGATATTCAGCCCTCCATAAAGCGCCAAGAGTGCCATAAGCTTGGCCAGTGGACCAAATACGTCCTCCAAGCTTGCACCCATCTGATTTATTGGAACGAAGATATGCATGGCGCAGGTGGCGGGGGAAAACCAGGCGAGTGCAGAAAGCCAGCCCGGCATTGATTGGAGTGGCCAGGCAAAACCCGCTAGAAACACGAGCGGCACAGATGTCGGCAACAGGATCTTCAATGCATCGTCGCCGCTGTTAAACAACTTGCCCAGCAACAGCCCGACCGCCGCCTCGGCCGCTGCGATCCGGACCGCGTTTTCCTGGGCGAGATGAGATGGCTCGGGTGGCAGCGAAAGGCCGCGCAGGAGCAGCGGCAAGTCGATGCTGGCGACGATCAGGGAGGTGATGATCACGCCCATGGCAAGGAAGATCGCGAGCTCGCGTGAGGGAAAGGCAGATCCATCGCTCATGGCAAGCGGCAAGGTCAGGACGCCGGCGAGCGTGGTCGCTCCGCGTACTCCGCAGAAGGACATGGCCGCGACGATCCGCCAGTTGGGCACTCGCCGCCAATGCCCCTGACGGAACAGTGTGAGGCTGAATGACAGCCAAACCCACAGGAAGCGAAGCACCGCGAGCCCGACGTTGATCGCAACGACGTAGAGCGCCAGCCACCAGGGATCACGATGCCCGATGGACTGGACGATCGCCACCGCTCCTGAAAGGAGCTCGGGCAATTGCTCGCCCAGAAGGACAAAGATGATGCCGTTGGCGGCGAATTGGATGGTGTCCCAGATGGTAGTGCGACGGATGCCGGTGATCGCGCCGACCTCGCCTGCGGTTTCGGACGGCCCCATCGCAAGGCCCGACGCGACCGCGGCGAGGATGCCCGAGCAATGCAGATGCTCCGCGAGAAGGTAGGAGCCAAAGGGAATCAACAGAGATGAGAATCTGGCTCCCGCCTTCCTCGCTATAATGGCGAACGACCCAACTTTTCGCGCGCGTGACAAGCCAGGTCACGCCGGTGCCGACGGCGATCCCGCCAAGCGCGACCCAAAGGAAGTTGAGGGCGGCATTCTGAAGCGAGAAAGCACCGGTGAGCGCGGCGGCAATCGCGAAACGCAGGCAGACCAGACCCGAGGCATCGTTCAGGAGCGCTTCCCCTTCCAGCATATGCATCATCCGCTTCGGAATGGGCACGCGCTGAGCGATCGCCGAACCGGCGATCGGGTCGGTCGGCGAGATGACCGCGGCCAGCGCGAAAGCGACGGGAAGCGGCATCGAGGGGATCATCCAGTGGATGAAGAAGCCCATGCCGACCACGGTGAAGACGACGAGGCCGAGCGCAAGTCCCAGGACCGTCCTGCCATCCTTGAACAGTTCTTCCCGCGGGATGCGCCAGCCATCGAGGAACAATAGCGGCGGCAGGAACAGCAGGAAGAAGATTTCCGGATCGAGCGTGACCCGCCAGTCGGCGATCAGGCCGATCAGCGCACCCAGCGCAATCTGGAACAGCGGGCGTGGCAATGGGACAGGCACCATGCGCGCAACGATACCGCTTATGACGACGGCCACCATCAGCATCAGAACGATCGTCACACTTTCCAAAATGGGCTCCTTATTGGCCTCGCCCTTGCGTGCACGAAGTCGCACTCGGCAGGATGAACAGGTCGGAAAGAACCATGTTTCAGACATGCAGCCATCTGCGCTCGACGTAGGAGAAGAGGGCGCACACCGGTATTGCGCACAACATGCTGAGGGTGACCTCGGCGCAACGGAGCAGCGCGACGGTCCAGACCGGGCCATGCGCGGGCACGAGCAATACGATGGTGGTCGTAATACCGGCAAGCCGCGCGGCCGTACTGACTTTCAGGCACCAGCACACGACGATCACCACGGCCACCGACGCGAGATAGATCGCGATGTTTTCCGTGCCGAGCGTGGCAGCCGCGAAGCCACAGACAGCGCCGGCCAGCGCGCCGATAAACTGGTCGCGCGACTGGCTCAGCGTGTCCGCATAGTCGTGCTGGGTGACCGCGATGGCGGTGATGGCGGCCCAAAAGGCCTGTTCGGTGTGCAGGGCAACGCCGATGCTGTAAGCAAGTCCCGCGCCACAGACAGCGCGCAGAGCCATCAGCAAACCCTGCGCCACGCGGCTCTTGAGCGGCAGGCTCTTGAGGACGCTGAAGGCGGATTGCTGTAGCGACGTAAGATAAGCGAAATGGCTTTCCTGGGAATCCTTTCTTGATGGCATGCTTGACCCTGAACGACCGGGATTTCGTCGGACTGATCCCTGCCGGTGCTTTCTCACACTGCCGCGTCGAGCAGGAGCACGGTCAATGACCGCACCCCCTGTGCGCCGTGGATGAGCACGCCCTCGATGTCGGCCGTTGCGGAGGGGCCTGTATGAAAACTGGCATAGCGATGCTCGTGGAATTCCGGCCGCCGATAGGCCTCCTGAAGCGTGGGCACGATGGCAGCGGGGGCGAGTAATACGACGAGATGCTGCGCGAGATAAGCGGCAGCGTTTGTGACCAGTGCCGTGTCCGGCAGCAGCACGGAACCCGTCTCCGCCACACCGAAGCTGGCCCGCACAATCGTAATGTCCACATCGGCGAGATCACGCGGGGCTGCAACACCCATAAGATCGCGGTTGCCGCGATATTCGGGAACAGCAGAGGCGATCACCTTGGCCTGCGGGAACTGCTCCTGCAGGAAGGCATCGATGCTCTGCCCCTCGATACCGTGTCCACCCATCGCTTCGAGGTTACGGAGGAACGATGCAACCAGTCCCTCACCCGCCTCGAAAGGAAAAATCGGCAGCTCGGGCAATGGATGATCGCCCAGTGGCCGGTTCGCCCGCACCGCCGCCAGAATGTTCTCGCGCGCGCTCATGATTGGCCCTCCTTTCCGCCATTGGTTCGCTTATGCCATTGATGAAAGGTTTCCTTCGGGGCATCCGGCATGTCACGTCCGCGCGCGGTCCAGCTGTTGAGCGGATTGGCGAGCGCGAAGCTGGGCAGCACCTTGAGCGCACCGTCGGCCGCCGCGACGGCCGTGCGGTAGAGAGAGGGATGTGACAGGAGTGTGCCTGCCGCTTTCATCAGCGCCTGCTTGCCCAGGCCGATATCGTGCGTTTCCGCCAATGCCTTGCGCCACGCGAAGATCTGCTCGTGGATGTTGATTTTCACCGGACAGACATTGGTGCACGAGCCGTTGAGAGTGGAGGCAAAGGGAAGAGTCGAATAGCGCTTCCGGTTGAAGGTCGGATCGAGGATCAGGCCGATCGGCCCGGAATAGGTCGCGCCGTAGGAAAGCCCGCCCGAGCGGCGATAGACCGGACAAGTGTTCATACAGGCACCGCAACGGATGCATTTGAGGCTCTGCCAGAATTCCGGCTCGCCGAGCCGTGCGGAGCGGCCATTATCGACCAGCACGATATGCATCTCACCGCCGTTGCGGGGTCCTCGAAAATGCGAGGTATATTGGGTGATCGGCGAACCTAGCGCGGAGCGTGAAAGCAGGCGGATGAACACGCCCAGGTCGGCGATGCGCGGGATCAGCTTCTCGATCCCGATCGAGGCGATGTGGAGCGGCGGCACGTTGGCCGACAGGTCCGCATTGCCCTCGTTGGTGCAGACGACAAAGGTCCCCGTCTCGGACACCGCGAAGTTTGCGCCGGTCATGCCGGCATCCGCATCGAGAATCAGGGGGCGCGTCTTCTCGCGCTGCTGCTCGGCGAGATAGTGGACGTCGTCGTTGGCGGGATCGGTGCCGAGCTTGTCGGCGAACACTTGCGCCACATCGCTGCGCAGCTTGTGGACGGCCGGCACGACGATGTGGCTCGGCGCCTCGTCGTCGAGCTGCTGGATGCGCTCGCCGAGATCGGTCTCCACCACCTCGATGCCGACGCCGGCCATGTAATCACGCAGGCCGGTTTCCTCGGTCAGCATCGATTTGGACTTGATGAGATTCTTCGCCCCATGATCGGCAAGGATGCCATGGACGATGCGGTTGTGCTCGGCCCCATCCCGCGCCCAGTGGACGTGGATGCCGTTGGCCCGCGCCTGCGCCTCGAACTGCTCGAGATAGTCGCCAAGGTTCGATAGCGTGTGTTGCTTGATGGCCGATGCCAGCTCGCGCAGCTCCTCCCATTCGACAAGGCCGTGCATTTGCCGGTCACGCTTCTGGCGCAGGTCCCAGAGGCGTTCGTCATGCATCTCCGCATGGCGCGGCGCATCGATGAAACGCATCGCCGCCTCGTTGTGATCGACGGGCTTGCGGTGGTAAAGCTTCGCTCCGCGTGGTTGGGGCTCGGCTGCGGGCGGGCTCAACGGCCGGGATGTTCCCTCACCGTGGCTCAGCCGCTCGCCACTGGCGCTGCGTGCCGCGCCGTCATCGGCCGTGTGCAATTCCTCATGGAGCAGGGCCGGCAGACCATCCTCTGCGCGGCGCGGTTCATCCGGTCCGGTCATGCGGCATCTCCGTTCAGTACCTGGGCGATATGGCGGAACTTGAGCGGAAGTCCGAGCCGATCTGCGCAACCCTTTTGATGCAGCATGCAGGAGCTGTCGGCCGAGACGACATAGTCAGCACCGGCTTTGGCATGGTCGTGGACCTTGTCCTGCCCCATCTTGACCGAGACGGCCGGCTCGAACACGCTGAACGTGCCGCCAAACCCGCAACACTCGTCGGGTCGGGCTTTTTCGACCAGCTCCAGCCCTTTTACCATGCGCAGCAGGTCAAGCGGCTTGGAGTGTGCCGGCTCGCGCCGTTCGGACATGCTGCCATGGAAGAGACCACGCAGTGCGTTGCAGTTGTTGTGGTAGCTCACCTTGTGCGGAAATTCGGCCCAGGGGAAGCCATCCACCTTTAGCACGTCGTGGAGGAACTCGACCAGCTCATAGGTTCGCTCGCGGACGTGGCGCACCTCCTCGGTCTGCTCGATGGCCGTCATGTTGCGCCGGACTTGATGCGCGCAGCTTCCCGAGGGCACGACGACATAATCGAAGCCTGAGAAGTTGCGGACGAACAGTTCCTCGGTCGCCTTCGCCTCGGTGTGGCAGCCCGAATTGACCATGGGTTGCCCACAACAGGTCTGGTCGAAGGGGTATTCGGGATCGACACCGAACCGGCGTAGCAGGTTCAGTGTCGCGATTCCGACCTCGGGTTCGAAGGCATCGACATAACAGGGTACAAACAACGCGACACGCATGGCGCCACCTTTCAATGGAAGAGGTTGGTGGTGGCGAGATCAGTGATCTCGTCGCCCCGCCCGGACATGATGGCGCGCAGCATGTAGAGGCTGAAGCCCTTTGCCTGCGCCGCTGCGATCGTCGGCGGCATCGAGATTTCGTGGCGTGCCGTCACGACATCCACCAGCGCCGGCCCATCATGCGCGAAGGCCGCGCGCAAGGCCGGCTCCAGAGCGGCTGAATCCTCCACGCGAACGCCGTACAGTCCGATCGTCCTTGCGACCTCGGCGAAGTTGGGATTCTCCAGTGAAACATTGGTGCCGGGATAGCCGCCCGCTTTCATCTCCATCTCCACGAAGCCCAGCGTCCCATTGTTGATGACGACGATCTTGATCGGCAGCTTGAGCTGCACGGCGGTCAGCAGTTCGCCCATCAGCATGGACAGCCCGCCGTCGCCGGAGAGCGAGACGACTTGCCGGCCGGGGAACGCCCCCTGCGCGCCCAGTGCCTGCGGCATGGCGTTCGCCATCGAGCCATGGTTGAACGAACCGAGCAGGCGTCGCTTCCCGTTCATCGTGAGGTAGCGCGCCGCCCAGATCACCGGGGTGCCGACATCGGCGGTGAAGATCGCATCTTGCGCCGCCACCTTGTCGAGCGTGGCCGCGACATATTGGGGATGGAGCGGCTGCCCCGCTTTGCGGGGCTGGGCGAGATCGTCGAGGCTGGCCCGCGTCTTCGCATAATGCTGGCGCGCCTTGTCGAGAAAGGTGCGACTGCGGCCTTCCGCGATCTTCGGTGCAAGCGCCGCCGCAAACCGGCCAACATCGGCGACCACCGCCAGATCGAGCGCCACCCGCCGCCCGAGCGCGCCTGGGTCACGATCCACCTGGATCACCTTCGCCCCCGTCGGATAGAAATTTCGATAGGGAAAATCACTGCCCAGCATCAGCAGTGTGTCGCATTCCTTGAGCGCATGATAGCCCGACGAGAAGCCGATCAGTCCGGTCATGCCGACATCGCAGGGGTTGTCCCACTCGACATGCTCCTTGCCACGAAAGGCATGGACGATGGGGGCTGCGAGCCGATCGGCCAATGCCACCAGTTCGTCATGCGCTCCGGCGCAGCCCGATCCAGCAAGGATGGTGACGCGCTTGGCGCCGGACAAAATCTCCGCAGCCTGCGCGACATCCTCGGCCATGGGCTCGGGTGCCGTGACCGTGGGCAGGGCAAAGGCCGGCACGCTGTCCGTATCCACCTCGAGCAGCGATACATCCCCCGGCAGCACCAGTACCGCCACGCCGCGCCGCCCGATGGCGGTCCGCATGGCACGGTGGAGCAGTTCGGGCATCTGTTTCGGGTTGGTCACCATCTCGCAGAAATGGCTGCACTCGCGGAACAGCTCGGTCGGGTGGGTCTCTTGGAAATAACCGAGGCCGATCTCGCTCGATGGGATGTGGCTGGCGATGGCAAGCACCGGCACATGGTTGCGCTGGCAATCGAACAGACCATTGATGAGATGGAGATTGCCTGGCCCGCAACTTCCCGCGCAGACGGCGAGCTTGCCCGTCGCCGCCGCATCGGCGCCTGCCGCAAACGCGCCTGCCTCTTCGTGGCGAACATGCATGAAGATAATGCGGCCGTCCTTGCCGAGCTGCCAGTTGACCGCGTTGAGGCTGTCGCCGGTCACCCCCCATATCCGTTCGATGCCGGCATCCGCCAGCGTCCGTACCAGCATTTCAGCGATTGTGATTGCCATAGCTGTTTATCAGTCCTTAGCCGTAGCCTCACGAGTATATCATTCATTATTACGATCTTGATCCTACATATATTTGGCCAAAACTTTATGCATCAAGATACCAAATAGAATAATGTCAGTAAATCAAGTACCACAGGGACTATGTTGTTGTTCTTACGCTTGTGATCATCATGGCTGTAGGTCAGCGCATCATGCGCGCCGGTAGTTTATCGCCGTTCTCGCGCAACATCTGCTGGCCAAGCTGACTCTGGAAAGGGCCAGAACGAGGCCGAGGTTACGCACACACATCACGGGGTTCTCCTAACCAACGGTGTCCATGGCCTTTCCTTCGGCATCATGCCGCTTTCCAAGGACGGTCAGACCCGCCGCCTCCAAAGGGCTGGTGTCGCGCATGGCCACGGCAAAGCCATGTGCTACGGCGGTGGCGGCGATGTAGCCATCTTCCTTGCTGATGGCCTGGCCGGCGGCCCGCGCGCTCGCCATAGGTTTGCGAGGTGTCCAAGTCGAAGGGCAACACGCGACCCTTGAAAGCTGGCAGCACTTCACGCTCCAGGCGATCTTGGTAGACCGTGCGTCGCTTGCCGGCCGGTAAAGCCGCCATACCAAAGCGCACTTCGGCCACGGTGATCGCGGACAAGTGGAGGCTTTCAACGAGCTGGGCGTCGATCCAGGCCAGCACCTTTGGCTCGGGTGTGGGTTTCCACAGCTCGGAAAGCACGTTGGTGTTGAGAACGATCATTCATCGAAGCTCATGGGTTCGGCCAGCGTCTTGTCGCGCTCGAAGAGGGCATGCTCTGCATAGGTCAGCCCACCCGCCTCGCGGGCGATGGACACCAACAAGGAGCCGAGCTTGATCCGGCCTTCCGGTTTGGCGGCCTGTTCCAGGATGACGCGGATTACGGCCTCGGCACTTCAGCCATGCTTGGCCTCGCGCACCCGCAGCGCGCGATGCACTTCGTCGGGGACGTTGCGGATTGTGATGGATGCCACTGCTTGCACTCCATTGATGTGCTTTGAAGGAAAGCATTTTTTAGATATGCAATCAAGCTATCCCTTCACTGAGCTTACGTGACGTGTCGCGTACCTCTGTCATGGGCTATGATCGCATCGCCACTGAGGCAAGCTGGTTTGTCCACCACGACGATCATGTCGCCGTAGCGCAACCGCTTGTAGGCGGGCTAGGTGTTTAGTCCCGGCATCTGGTGGATCGGGTCGACGATGAACCGATCTGGCTCTGACGTCCAGATCTTGGCGATGTATTCGTAGGGGGTGAGGCCGCTGAGCGTCTTGAGCCGGCGGGCAAAGTTGTAGGCTGCCATGAAGTCGGCGAGGTGCGTCCGGAGCTGGTGAGCAGCCCCCACCGGGTGGTCCGGGTAGATAGTTAGTGCATTGTCGTCTCCGCCGCCATTGCCGGGCGCAGGTGGAGCGAAGCGGAACCGGAGGCCGGCAATGGCGGCGTCGCCGCTTCTGGTGCGGGTGGGCGATAGCCCAGGCTGCTATGTGGCCGGACGGTGTTGTAGTGGCGCCGCCACGCCTCGATCAGCACTCTGGCCTCGGCGAGGCTGTAGAAGATCTCTCCGTTAAGCAGCTCGTCACGCAGCGAGCCATTGAAGCTCTCGTTGTAGCCGTTCTCCCATGGCGAGCCTGGCGTGATGTAGAGCGTGTTCACGCCGATCTGCCCAAGCCATTTCTGGACTGCGGTGGCGATGAACTCGCTGCCGTTGTCCGATCTGATATGGGCAGGCGGGCCCAGGTCAATGAACAGCTCGGCCAGGGCCGCCAGCACATCTTCGTGGCGAAGCTGACGGGCGACCACCAGCGCCAGGCACTCGCGGCTGGCCTCGTCGATGATCGTGAGGATGCGGAACTTGCGCCCGTCGTGCGTCCGTGCCTCGACAAAGTCGTACGCCCAGATGTGCCCGGGATATTCCGGCCGCAGCCGAATACACGAGCCATCGTTCAACCACAGCCGACCACGTTTCGGCTGTCGCTGAGGCACCTTCAGCCCCTCGCGTCGCCAGATCCGTTCCACCCGTTTGTGGTTCACCGACCAGCCGGCCGCATGCAGCAGTGCGGTTACCCGGCGATAGCCGTAGCGCCCGTACTGCCTGGCCAGCGCGACGATGTCGTCGGTCAGCGCCTCCTCGTCATCTGCCCCACACGGCACTTTGCGCTGCGTCGACCGATGCTGCCCGAGGACGCGGCACACCCGTCGCTCGGACACATCCAACACCTCACGCACCTGGTCGATGCACCGCCGACGCCGTGCGGGGCTCAGAAGTTTCCCCGCGCCGCCTCCTGCAGGATCAGCTTGTCCAATGTCAGGTCCAAGATCGCGCGACGCAGCCGGAGGTTCTCCTTCTCCAGATCCTTCATCCGCCGCGCCTGATCCGTCTTCAGACCACCAAATTCCTTGCGCCATCGGTAATAGGTCTGCTCGCTAACTGCGATGCGCCGGCATGCCTCGGCCGTCGTGCCGCCCTGGCCCAGCATGATCTCAACCTCACGCAGCTTGCCGATGATCTCATCGGGATTGTGCTTCTTCGCTGGCATTCGTCGTCCCTTCCTCGATCCAGACTGTCATAGTCGATGGACCACTCAGAAGGGGGCAGCTCAACGTCCTGTGCTGCCGCGCCGGCAGCGATTGGCATCAGCGATGCCGCGATTATTGTCGCGCGTGCCATCCCGAACCCTGCCCAGCCCCCGATCATCGTCAATTCTGTCATCCCGGCCATACGCGGCAATCGACGAACCACGACCGCGATGATCCTGTTCTATTGATGATCGAGACGATCCGCGACGGCAAGATCGGCCGGGGTGGGCGGCGTCTTGCGCCACGAACCAGTGCGTCCCCGCTCGACGCCATAGGCGTACAGGCGTCGCATGTAGGTCTTCTCGAACAGGCGGTCGCTGGGTGCGACGTCGTTCCCGATGAACGTCAAGTTCCAGTCGATGCCGTGGCGATGCGCGTAGACGTAGCTGGTTTCCGCCAGTGTCAGCAGCGCTGCCTGCTGGTTGAGCGCGAAGGCGCGCTTCAGGATCGGGACGAGCCGCGGCGTCACCATCTGAAAATCGCCGCCAAGCCTGCTGTTCATCAACAGGTAGACGTGCAGCCGGGCGGCGTCCCCGATCGGCGCGTCGCTGACCGCGAGCTGCGGCGGGATTGCGAGGATGCCAGCGGTCGTCCCGCCATCCGCATGAAGCTCGCGTACGGGCGCCCCGTTGCTGGACGCGTCGATCACCACCGGGGGAAACACCACAGGAATGGACGACGATGCCAGCAATACCCGCCGGAACAGCTCGACCTTGTCCGGCAACATGCTGGCGGCGATTGCCCCCATGTCCCAGATCACGCTGCGTTGCGCGTCGAGATTGGCGGTGGCGACGAACAGGCGGCGCCCCTTGGCCTGCTCCTCCGCGATGCGCGCTACAAGTTCCGGTGTCACCTCACGTGCGATCAGTTTCGCAAGCGGTGCGGTGGAGGCGACACTGGTCGATCCCGGTATCGCAAGTGGGAAGCGGGGATGGAAGATGTCCCTTGCGGATACGCTGGTGTAAAACCGGGCGATCGATGCATCGCCTTCCTTGCCCAGAAAGGCAAAGGGAGCGATCAATGCCCCGGTGCTGACCCCGGTGACAACGCTGAACTCCGGACGCGTGCCGCTCTGCGTCCAGCCGTTGAGCACACCGGCGCCATAGGCACCCTCGTCAGCACCACCCGAAAGGGCCAGCATCGTTACCGGCTGCCCGGCCGGCACATCGGGTCGCATCCGCTGCGCGGCATCCGGCAGATCCGCCCAGAAACGGACCTCCGGCGCACCGGCAATAGCGGCCGCGGCACTTTGCGCCCCGGTGAACGGCACGCGCTCCACCGTGGTACATCCACTGACAAACGCCATTGCGGCTATCGTAACGGCGCGGAGGATCTGTCTGGTCATCGCATGGCTCCACTAGCCGTAGTTGCTTCAGTGTCACGAAGATAGAAATGCTGAGCAAGATCGGGACGAATACGCACAAGTTGCCTGGACCCGCGATCGATGCACACCAGCGTAGACTCAACTATGGCAACGTCTTCGCCGTTTCGCTCGAAGCGAGTTTCAAAGTGGGCACGACATCCTTGATGACCAATGACGCGCACTACGGCGACGATCAGATCGTGCAGCACGGCGGGCCTGTGATAGACCACGTCATGACGGTGCGCGATCCAGGCGAGCGTCTCTACCTGTTCTGGCGGCGCGGTCTTGCGCCAATAGGCGTTGACCGCTTCTTGCATCCACATGAGATAGATGGCGTTGTTCACATGATCGAGATCGTCGATCGCTCCCGGACCGACCCTGATCGGATGCCGATATTCAACGTAGCGGCCCGGACCATGGTCAGGCATCTCAGTTCCACGATCCTGCCGCGATCCATCGCAAAGCGGTGAGCGAAGGCATGAACATATATTCGCCGCCACGCAGCCGGTTGTACGTGGTGACACCGTCGATACGGCGACGAACCGGCTCGGCAGGCACGGTGAAGCGTCCGGGTTCCTCATGCAGGCCGACCACAGGATCACGCTCCTTACCCAGGTCGATGAAATTACCGCGATTGATCCATTCCTGCTGCAGAAACTCGATCGTGTCGAACGCACGTGCCGAGATGAAGATGAAGAAGATGCCGCGATCGTCCTCGCCATCGTCGGCAGCAGTCAGGTCGGCCGACCATTTCGGACCGAAGGTGGAAGAGCGGCGGATGATCCGGTGGATGTTTTCGTCGGTCAGGATCGTCAGTCGCTCACCGCGCGGATTGAGGCGGCGCATGTGCGCGCCATGCGGACAGACAATTCCCGCCTTGTCGCCCGAGAAATCAAAGTCGTTGCGCCGGGCCGGATCGGCGCCCAGCTCTTCGTCGTCGCGGGTCGGCGACAGGATCAGCGGTGCCCCCGATCGCCAGCGGCCGAACATCTTGGCGGCCAGCAGCTCCTGCGCCGCCTCATCGTTTGCCTGGCCGCGCACGAAATCGTTGAATGCGCCCGGTCGACTGTCATACTTGCGCAGCACGACATAGGAACCGTTCCGCCCCAGCGCGTCAGGCTGCGGTATCTCCAGCGGCGCTCCCGTTTCGCTGTCCTCGCCCAGGATGAACTCGCCCGGCGCGATCGCGCGCTCCTGCCCCGGCTGTGGATCGACCCCGGCACCCGCGACGGTCGGCTGCGACACCGAGTCACGAAAGCCGAACGGGTTCTTGGCATCCGCATCGGCTCCGAAACGATGTGTTCCGATCAGCGTCACGCCGCTCGATGCATGATATTCGGACATTGCCCGGTCGGTGGCTTCGTCAAGCCGGGCCTGATCCGAAGCGAAGATGGTGAGCGCGATGTGGCAGCGATTGTCGCGATACGCCTCCTCCCATTGCTCGGGAGCATTCTCTCCCGAGTCACGCAGCTGCTCGGCGCGCGCCGCCATTCCCTGACGAAACGACAGAGGAAAGCTGGCGAGCGAGCCTTCGGGCACCCCAAGCGCCTTCAGACCCGCGTGACTGATCGCCACGCCGGTCCATGCCGTCAGCTCTTCGGTCCAGTCTGCTGCGGCAGGGATATGCGGCGCGAGCCTTCGCAGGAGATCGCGGCCACCCGCGGCGTCGTCGACGTGAAGCATTGCGTGAATGCCGACATACGGTTCAGGCCGCGCGCGCAGGATCAACGCCTGAATGTCGTCCAGCTGCAGCGTCACGCGGTCAGGGCGGAAGCGGTCCTTGAGGTGCTGGAGGATACCCATCAGTAATCCACTCCGTGCGGCACCGACACCTGCTTGGACAGCAGGGCCAGCGCGTCCCGTGTCGCGGGGTCCACAGCGGTGTTGCCGGCCATTGTATCGAGGAAGGCATCGAGCGCCGTCTCCATCCGCTGCAGCCGCCGCACGTCCACAACCGTCACCTGCGGGTTGGCGACGAACCAACCGGCCGCGTCGATCTGGTGATCGGCGATGAAATCCTTCACGTCAGGCGAGGCAATCCCCGGCCACCCTTCGACATTGGCGAACAAGAGATCCATCAGGTCAGGGATCTTGGTCGCGAAGTCGTTGATATAGGTATCCCAGTCACCGTCGTACGCCGTAGCGAACAGGATGCGCGTGTCGTCGTCGAACAGGACGAAACGCATGTCATGCAGCGTCGAAACTTTCTGGGCGCCGTCGAAATTGCCGCCGGTCAGGTTGAAGATGCGACGCAGCCGGTCGCCGCCGCCAGGCTTGAGTTTGGCGATTGCAGTCAGTTCGGACACATTGCCCGATTGCCGGCCGGCCCGGCCCGCCGACCCGGCGGTGCCCTTGAACAGAGGGTTGTGGTTGCGGATCAAGCCTTCGATCGCGATCCTGGCCAGCGTGGGGGCATCGGCGGCGATTTCTGCGGCGAGGCGACGGAACTCTTGCAGACGGGTTTCGTCATCAAGCCTGGGATCTTTACTGTCGGCCATGAACGGCTCCTTCTGGTTCGGATCAGTCCGGAATTTCATCAAGCGAGCGTGGTTCGCGCCGAGCCACGGCATTCAGCCTGTGCCGCTGGCTGGAGGACGATTCATACGCTGCCTTGCGGATTCGCATGATGCCGCCGAGCGGCCGATGCGCCGCGACCCCGTTCCACGGGTTGAAGGCGAGATGGTCGTCGCCATGCACCTGTCTGGCCGGGGCATAGGCATCCTGGGGAGGGAAGGTCAGCGTTGCGATCGCGCGATGCGGTGAAAGGGCAGGATCCCACAGGACCGCCGCGTCCTCGATCGGCATTGTATCCGGGTCGACGCATAGCTGCGCGCGTAATTCGTATGTGGCGCCGGCGTGCCGGAAATGGTCGACTACCGCGTCACGCATGGTCGAGAAGCCCGCCTCGACCTGCCGTCCGGTCAGTTCGGCCACCCCCCCGACCGGCGCCAGCGACAGTTTCGCAACATGATCGCCGTAGCGGATTGCCGCCTGCGTATAAAATGTCTCGCCCAGCATGTTCGCATGGTCGCGCGCCAGTCCGTCAAGCGTGGCATTAGGGCTGCCGCCTAGCGCCTCCACAGCGCCCTTCACGCCACGCGCGGCAGCGGCGATCAGCCGCTGCGCCGCCTCAGGCGCGTCCGCGTTCTTTTCAAGCAGACCCAGCATGACCTTGTATTTGGCGATCGTACCAAAGGCGAGCGTCGGAAAATTGACCATCAGGAAATCCTGATTGGCCCCCCCGAGGGTGGGTGACAGGCGCTCGCCCCCAACGCCGATGACCTTGACCGCAAAGCCGCGCGGGGCCGGCACTGCATCGCTGTGAATATCACCCGGCGCCGATGACAGTCGAGCTACGATCTCATGTTCGCCAGGGTGGGCGAAGATGCCCTGCGCCAATTCGGCAGGCAGATCCTGATGGACTGTCATCCGCCCTTTCAGGATCGCATGGCTCTTCGCATGTGCGTCTCGGTGCGCATGATGATGCCGCTCTGCGTGAGCAGCCTGTGTCGCCGCCATTCGAGCCACGATCTCACGCGTCAGCGCAGCTTCGTCGGGCTGCTCGATTTCGAGATCGTCGCGATAGGCGATGGGGCGGCGGGTGGTCACGGATGACGGCTTTCATTGAGGCGGGCGTCATTAACATATCAAGCGATATATTAGTTGCAATGCCTGTGTGGCTGTTGCCCTTGACGCCAACGGGCTGCATCTGGTGTCGGTGGATTATGAGACGACACCGACGACGCAGACGGTACCACGCCGCAGGAAGCGTCCCGAGATGCGCATGGAGACGCGGACACGACTGCTCGACGCCGCGATAGGGCTGATCGTTGCAGGAGGGGTCGCAGCCGCCTCGATTCGAGGCATCTGCGAACGCGCCGGCTTTTCGCAGGGCGCATTCTATTCGTATTTCGCCAGCAAGGACGATCTGCTCTTCACGCTGGTCGAAGAGCATATGGCGAACCTCGCAAGAAAGTTCGACATGTTGGTGGCAGACACCCGGTATCAAACGGCGGAAGCCATCCTGGATACGATCGGTGCCAGTCTGGATGCCTTGTCCGTCGACGCCAGCTATTCGGTTCTGGTGGTCGAACTTCACCTGCACGCACGTCGCAACGCCGCGTTCCGTGCTCGCTTCGAACCGGTCAAGATCGCGTACGAGTCCGCTTTCGCCGGTGTAATGTCCCATCTGCTACGGCGTACCGGCCTGACGCCGGTCATACCGAGCATTCAACTGGCGCGCATCCTTCTTTCGCTGTGGTCCGGTTTGACCCTTCAGGAAAGCAACGATCCTCCTCCCTCTATACAAATGCGACATGTGTTCGCTGCGCTCGCGCAAGTTTGATCGATGCCGCCCGGCAGGATAGTCAACGTTGCCGATGCGGTTGGGGGCGGTACCGCGGAGATGGCCTTAGGAAGTCGCGGTGGCGGCCAAAGTAAGTGCCAGTCGCAAAAGGCTCATGATGCTATCTCCTAGGCATATTTTTACGAACGCTCCCGAAGTGGACAGACCCTCAGTTCCGCGATGCCAAGCAATCACTGAGGAATCTGTCGATCACTGCGCGGTAGGCCGTGGCGGCGAACGGCGCCTCAATCGAATGGCCGATCGCTGCAGGCAGTTCCCGGATCCCGTCGCACTGAAGCATTGGCTTTATGGCGGCAAGATCGCCGCGCAGCACCGCGAAATCGCCCGAGGCATGGACGATGCGAACGTTTTCGTGTGGGCCGGGTCCGATCAGAGCAGCAATGTCTCGATCCTCGCTGCCAGCGAAATAATCGAGCAATGCCCTATCGAAAGCCTGCTGTCGTCAGTCTGAATCCGACACTCGCGAAGGTCCGGCCGCAGGTGAAGTCATTCCTCTCTCGAAGCCAGTTGCTCGCCGCGAACACACGCGAGCGAATGTCGCTCCCGCAAGACACGAATGGCGCTGACGGCGGCATATTGGGAACGGGAGTGAACTGGGCCTCTGGATCGGGGAGGGCGATGGTTTCCCCCGCAATGATCAACCTCCGGGTGCCGGCACCCGCAGTGTCATGTGCCCACGCCTGCGCCGGCTGCCCGCGATCCGCCGCGCGGCGCCAGTGTTTGTTCTCCGTCCACCACGTAACTCCAGCGAAATCCTGCAACTTTGCCACAGTTGGTGCGGATCCACATGCAGACGTCCCTGGACGCACCGACATAATCATGGAGCCAACCTGCGCACCTGCCTCCCTAGCTGATTGCCGGTCGTTACACGCGGTGATCAGCAGGGGCAGCGCGAATCACAAGAAAAATCGGATGCAGCGTGGCATCAGGTGGCTGTTTCCCTTTACGCTTCGCCACATCGAACGATGCTTATCATCGTGCCAGCGGTTTGTTGTGATTACGACAAGGTTTCATTTCACGGTCGATCAGCGAGGAAAACGACCGGGGCTGTTGAAAAATGCGCCGCTGGTGGCCGGGTCCGGTTGGGGGCGGAATGACACCCCAACGCATAGCGATCCCGTCTCGCATGGAATGGCATTTCAGGAAAAACCTACCCGTCCCACAGCCTGTGGGCCTTGCATTTGGGACCGGCTTTCGAGCTACTCGCTACACGAGATCATCGGAACTGCCTCGGTCGTTTCACAGTTAAAACGAGCGAAAGCGGGAAAGTCGGCATGATCGCGTGCCTGCTTCGCTTCGCGATTCCGAAAAGGGTCGAAGCCGGCCGACATCGAAAGCACGCGCATGAATGCTGGCCTCCGCCGCCTCGCTGACTATCTGGGTTCCAGCTACTGGTTCGTGCCCACACTCATGGCCTTCGCCGCCATCCTGTTAGCCGGTGGGATGGTGGCGCTGGACAGCTACATTGGTTCGGCATGGATGGACGGCTACGTCTGGCTCTACGCCTCGCGCCCGGATGGCGCCCGCCAGGTGCTGTCCTCGATCGGCGGTTCGATGATTACGGTCGCTGGCACCGTCTTCTCGGTGACCATTGCGGCTGTGGTGTACGCATCCGGTCAGTATGGGCCGCGCCTGCTCACCAATTTCATGCGCGATCGCGGCAATCAGGTGACGCTCGGCACCTTCATCGCGACGTTTCTGTACTGCCTTCTCGTCCTGCGCACCATCCATTCGCCGGAAGAATCCGACGGGGCCGGCTTCGTACCGAACCTGGCCTTGCTCGTCGGCGTAGTGCTCGCACTCTGCTCGATCGGCGTGCTGATCTATTTCATTCACCATGTGCCATCCAAGATTCACATCAACAGTGTGCTCGAGGATGTGGGTGATCGGCTGCTGCGCGGTGTCGACGACCGGTTTCCTCGCTTCGTCGGCGAGGCGCCGGACGATCATCAGGCTGCATCGTCCGACATCCCCGCGACGTTCCGCGACAATGCGGACGCAGCGGCCGGGCGGGAGCGGCAATCGGTCAAAGCCAAAGATACCGGCTACATCCAGTTCCTAGACGACGAAGCCGTCATGCGCCTCGCCAAGAGGCATGATCTCGTGCTGCGCCTGCAATATCAGCCGGGCGACTTCGTCCATGTCGGGCGCACACTGATGGAGGTATCGCCTCCAGCGCCGTGTGACGATGACTGCACGGACGCTCTGCGCGGGGTATATACCATCGGCTCTCGGCGCTCGGCGCTGCAGGATCTGCGGTTCCTCATTGACGAGCTAGTCGAGATTGCCGCCCGCGCCCTGTCTCCGGGCGTGAACGACCCTTTTACCGCCGTAACCTGCCTTGACTGGCTGGGGGCGGCACTATCGGATCTCGCCGAGCGGTCGCTGCCCTCGCACCTGCGCGTCGATGACGAAGGCACTTTGCGCGTCATCGCCCATCCCGTGACATTCGGCTCGTTCATGGACCGGTCGTTCGGCGCGCTGGCGCAATATTGTGCGACCGACATGATCGCCGCCATGCGCTACCTCAACGCATTGGGCGAAGTGTCGCTGGAGTGCGATCAGCCTGATCGTCGCGCCGTCGTCCGGGACTATGCCGACAAGCTGGTCGAGCTGGCGGCAGAGGGCCTGAGCGGCTTCAATCTCGCCCGCGTCCGAGAGCGTGCCGACGAACTGCGCCGCGCGCTCGACGCGCCCGACTTCAAGCGCCGCCTGCGGGACGGCACCGCCTGGCTTGCCGGAACGGCTTGATCCCCATGCTGACACCCTTCGATGCCGCCGCGATCTTGATCGTGCTTGCCGCCACCCTCGGCTATCTGAACCACCGCATCCTGAAGCTACCATCCTCGATCGGCCTGACGGTCATGGGCTTGGTCGCGTCGCTGCTCGTCATCGGCCTCGATCATCTTCTGCCCGGCAGCGACGTCGGCGAACAGGTGGTCGGGTTCATCGCCGGCATCGACTTCCATACGACGCTCATGGATGGCATGCTGTCGTTCCTGCTGTTCGCGGGTGCCCTGCACGTCAAATGGGACGATATGCGCCGTGGACGCTGGCCGATCATCGGGCTGAGTACCGGGGGTGTCCTGCTCTCGACGGCGGTGATCGGCTTCGGCTTCCACTATGTCGCTGGTTGGCTGGGCCTCATCGTGCCTTTGATCTGGTGCCTGGTGTTCGGAGCGCTCATCAGCCCGACCGATCCGGTTGCGGTCATGGGCGTGCTCGGTCGCACCGATGTGTCGCCGACGCTGAAGGCGACGGTCGCCGGGGAAAGCCTGTTCAACGACGGCGTCGGCGTCGTGGTGTTCGCGATCCTGCTGGAAGCCGCGCTCGGCACCGAACCGCTGTCGATCGGACATGCGGGTGCCCTGTTCTTGCAAGAGGCGGGGGGCGGCGTGCTGCTCGGGCTCGCAGTCGGGTGGATCGGTTACCGCGCGATGCGATCGATCGACGAATACAATGTCGAGGTGATGATAAGTCTCGCGGTGGTGATGGGCGGCTACGCGCTGGCCTCGCAGCTCCACCTCAGCGGCCCGGTCGCAATGGCCGTCGCCGGTCTGCTGATCGGCAACAAGGGCGTGGCCGACGCCATGAGCGATGTCACCCGCGACTATCTGCTCAAATTCTGGTCGCTGATCGACGAAATCCTGAATGCGGTCTTGTTCCTCATCATCGGCCTTGAGGTGGTGGCGATCCCTTGGGATCCGCGTCTCGTCACATTGGGCGTGGCGGCCGTGCCGCTGGTCCTGCTGGCCCGGGTCATAGCCGTCGCTGCACCGCTGACGTTGCTCAAACCCGTCCTGTCGCTTGGCCGTCTGGCGCCCGTGACCCTCATCTGGGGCGGGCTGCGGGGTGGCATTTCGGTCGCTTTGGCGCTGGGACTGCCAGACGGGCCGGCACGGTCGATCGCGCTGGCTGCGACATACGTCGTCGTGCTGTTCTCCGTCATCATCCAGGGTGGGACCATCGAGCGGATATTGCGCCGGATGGATACGGGGGAACGACAAGCCTAGCGGATCGGCACCAGCGTATTGACGTTCGCGTCGGCGTCCGTCTCGCCTGAGGGCGGAGCCACGCCGCGATCACGATAAGAGGGAAGGTCGGGTGCACCAGCGGGAACCGGATTTGCCTCCAGCCTCGCAATCTCGCGCTTCATCTCGGCGATTTCACGAACCTGTGCATCGATGATCCGGTCGGCAATCAGACGGACGCGAGGGTCACGGATATGCGCCCGCTCGCTGGTCATGATGGCGATGGAATGATGCGGGATCATCGCCTTCATCCAGGCAACATCGTCCACCGTCTCCTGCGAGCGGACCAGCCAGAGCGCACCACCAAAGACCAATATTGCTGCCGCGACGATGCCGATGTTCGCGCGGGCGTTTTTGTACATGCCCCACATGAAGCCGATCATGATGAGCGCCATGACCGCACCCATGACAAGCGCCATCCACATGCGGGTCTGGCTGAATTCGATGTGGCTGAGGGCGTAGGTGTTCAGGTACATCAGCCCGAACATGACCACCGTAGAGGTGGCTATCATGCCTGCGAAACGTGCGTAGCCCATGGTCGATGACCTCCCGTTTCGCAGCCATTGTAGCGCCACGGAACCCCGAGGGCTCGTGGCGCGCCGATGGGTCAGGCCTTCGCTGCCTGCGCTTCTGCCTTGGTGACCTTCAGATAGATGCGATTGTCCTCGACCCGATCGACCATGTCGAACGGCAGCGTGTGGTGCTGGTGGTCGGCCGAGTCCGTCTTCGTCAGCTTGATCGTCTCGCCCTCGACCTTGTCGACGGTGCCGACATGCTCGCCGTCCGAACCAGCGATTTCCATATGTTCCTTAATCCGCAGCTTCTCGAACATGCTACCTCCTAGTTGAAGCAGTCCGAACGTCACAGCAACCGGACGGGTTCATCGCTTTTCGCAAAACGTCGACGACAAACGGTCGAACAGGCACAACACTGACGACCAAATTTGCCTGTCGCGGGGGCAATCGGTTCGCACGCGCGTTATCGAACGCATACCTGAGAAAAGCGGGAGGGGGTTTGTTCGACGTCGTTGCTACGGTGCTTCAGGCGCATCAGCCGGTGATCGGCTTGGTGTTCATCGTGGCGCTGTTCGCCGCTTTTGCCAGCGAACGCTTTCCGCCGGTCACGATCGCGATCGTCGGCGCCGGTGCTATGATCGTCTTCGGTTGGCTGACGCCTTCGCTGGTCACGGCCGCCTTCGCCAATTCGGCACCGATCACGATCGCCGCTTTCTTCGTCTTGTCGGGTGCGCTCGTCCGCACCGGTACGATCGAGGCGCTTGCCAGTATCGTCGTCCGCCGAGCGGCCGCGGCACCGAGGCGGACCGTAGCGGAAATGCTCACCGGCGCTGCGACTGCACCCGCCTTCATCAATAACACGCCAGTCGTGATCGTCCTTATCCCGTTGGTGCGCCGACTGGCGAAGACCGTGGGCATACCGGCGACCCGGCTGCTGATCCCGCTGTCCTATCTCTCGATCCTGGGGGGCACGCTGACGCTGATCGGCACCTCGACCAACCTGCTGGTCGACGGTGTCGCTCGCGCGAACGGGCAGGCGGCGTTCGGCATCTTCGAGATCACCGGCGTCGGCCTCGTCGCGATGGCAGCCGGCATCGCCACCATGCTGGTGCTCGGCCCCAAGCTGCTGCCCTCACGGCCGGACAACGACATCGCGGATCGTCACCAGCTCCGCTACCTGACCGAATTGACGCTGTCGGACAATGAAGCGGCCAAGTGCCCGACCGTTGCCGACCTGGCCTTCCTCAAGCGTGACGCCGTCCGCCTGGTCGCGATCAGGCGCGGCAGCGAATTGCTGCGCGAGCCGGCCCCCGACCTACGGATCAATCGCGGCGACCGCCTGGTGGTGGCCAGTTCGGCTGACGAACTGGATGGGCTTGCCCGAAGCCAGGGCGTGATCGTCGGCCTCCAGAATGTCGGTCGCCCCATCCGCCTTGCCGATAACGAGCGCGCCGACGACGTGCGGCTGATCGGCCTCACGATCGCGCCATCCCACCCCGCACTGGGGCGCGAACTGCGCGACATCCCGTTCCTGTCCAATCTGCCTGCCCGCGTGCTCGGGATCGGTCGCGCGCGGCATCTGCCCGGCCCCGATCTCGGCAGCGTACGCCTGCGCGCAGCCGACAGCCTGCTCGTCGCGGCCGATGCCGGAGCGATCGCGGCGCTGCACGAAAACACGAACCTCATCGCCGAAGACACCAGCCACGTTCGCCGCTTCCGCCGGCGTCGTGCTCCGATCGCGATCGGAACGCTTGCGGGCGTCATTGCTCTCGCTGCTTTGGGCGTGATGCCGGTCGTGCTCCTCGCCCTGATCGGGGTAGGTATCGTCCTCATAACCGGCTGCATCGATCCTGAAGAGGCGTGGCGGTCGGTCGACGGCAGCGTTCTCGTCCTCATCTTCGCGATGCTCGGCATCGGCAGCGGGCTGGAGGCGATCGGCACGGTGCAGCTCGTGGTCGACACGATCGCGCCGTGGATCGGCGGACTGTCGCCGCTGATGCTGATCCTGGTCTTGTATTTCCTGACGTCGTTGCTGACCGAGACGGTCACCAACAATGCCGTCGCCGTCATCATGACGCCGGTCGCGATCGGAATCGCGCAGGCGACCGGCAACGATCCCCGCGCACTGATCGTCGCGGTCATGTTCGCGGCATCCGCCAGCTTCGCCACGCCGATCGGCTATCAGACCAACACCATGGTCTATGCAGCAGCCGACTACCGCTTCTCCGACTTCGTGAAGATCGGCCTGCCGATGAATATCGTCGTCGGGGTGGCAACCTGTGTGGCGATCACGTGGCTGTTCCCATGAACGTAACCATATCGCTTGCGGAACAACGGTTTTGACATCCCGTTCTTCAACAATGCAGTCCGTCACGCCCCCGCCGGCGAAAAATCCGCTCGACCTCATCACGGCAAAGCTCCACGTCGCCTCGAACGACTTTTTCCTGCAGTTGCCGAACATCATCGGCGGGATCGTCTTCGTCATTGTCGCTTGGTTTGCCGGTAAACTCATCGCCAACGGGGTGCGACGAGCTTTCCATCACAAGGGGCTGATCGATCTTGGCGGCGTTCTCGCGTCGCTGACCTTCGGTCTGGTCGTTGCAGCGGCTGTCCTGATCGCCTGCGTTATCGTATTCCCGAGCGTAAAGCCCGCGACGATCATCTCCAGCCTCGGTATCGGTTCGGTCGCGATCGGCTTCGCGTTCAAGGACATCCTCCAGAATTTGCTGGCCGGCATCCTGCTGCTCATCAACCGTCCCTATCGGCGCGGCGACCAGATCGTGGTCAAGGATTTCGAGGGCACCGTCGAGCACATTCAGAGTCGCGCGACCCTCATCAAAACCTATGACGGTCGCCGGGTTATTATCCCCAATTCCGACGTCTACACCTCGCCTGTCATGGTCAACACGGCGTTCCCGGTGCGACGTGACCAGTTCGACATTGGCATCGGCTATGGCGACAAACCCGATCGGGCAATGACCGTTTTCGCCGAAGCGATCGCGAACGTAGAAGGCGTCGAGGCGGACCCAGCGCCGGAAGTGCTGCCTTGGGGATTGGATGCCAGCTCGGTGACGCTGCGCGCGCGCTGGTGGTCGGAATCCAAGCGCACCAACATCGTTCATCTGCGCGCGCGGGTCATTCTCGCGATCTGGCAGGCCGCGGCGGACAACGGCATCGACCTGCCGTTCCCGACGCAGCAGATCCTCTTCCACGACCAGACCGAGGAAACCGATGGCGACCGGACGCGGCAGCGGGAAGGCTGGCCCGCCGGTGCCAATCCGCCCCGCCCGCGGCGTAGCGAGCGCCAGCACGATGATGATCGAACGGCGGATCAGGCATAGGTGAATGGCATGAGCGATGTAGCACCTGCGCGGACCGACCTCAGCACCCGGTTGGCCCGCCTGGCGCTCTATCGATGGTGGCGGCGCGCGATCGTCGGCCGCGTCGATCATGAAGCCGTCATTGCCCGTATCGTCGAGGAAAGTGGCTGGAGTCCGCGCTTCGCCTTCATGACGATGATGTCGGCAGGTATCGCCGTTCTCGGCCTCCTGCTGTCGTCACCGGCCGTGGTGATCGGCGCGATGCTCATCTCGCCGCTGATGAACCCAATCCTCGGCTTCGGCTTCAGCCTGGCGCTGTTCGATTTCCGCGAATTGCGCCGGTCGCTGAAAGCCTTGGCGATCGGGGCTATCGCAGCGGTGGCCTTCACCGCGCTGATCGTGCTCGTCTCGCCCTTACAGGCACCGACCGCAGAGATCGTCGCACGAACCCGGCCAAATCTTTTCGACCTAGCCGTTGCGTTGTTCGCAGCGCTCGCCGGCACCTTCGCGATCATCCGCGGGCGCGGCGATACCATCGTCGGCGTCGCGATCGCGACCGCGCTGATGCCGCCACTCGCGGTCGTCGGCTACGGGATCGCGACACGCAACGTGCCGGTCGGGGCGGGTGCCTTTGCCCTGTTCGTCACCAACTTCATCACCATCGCACTGTCGGCGACGCTGATGGCACGCTTCTACGGTTTCGGGCACCATCTCTCGCGGCGGCAAAGCTGGACCCAGACGCTGCTACTGACCCTGGTGTTCGTCGTCATGGCGATCCCGCTCGGCATCTCGCTCAATCGCATCGGTCGTGAAGCGGTAGCCGTGTCGCAGGCGCGAACGCTGCTGACCGACAAATTCGGGGAAGAAGCCCGCGTAACGCAGCTCGATCTGGATTTTGCCGCCGACCCGCTGATTGTGCGCGCCGTCGTGATCGCGCCGCGCGGTGCGATGCAGAAGACCCCCGCGCTGCAATCGGCGCTGGCGCAGCGGCTCGGCCGACAGGTCCGCCTCGATCTCGACCAGATCCTCCTCGAGCCGGGAGCGGGAGCATTGGAGGCGCAGCGGGAAGAACTGCGTCAGGCCAGCGACTTCGCCAAGCTGGAGGCGCAGCATGGTGCCGACCTTGCCCGTCTGGTCGCGCTCATTACCGGCGTTCCCGCCGACGATGTGACGATCGACCGGGATCATCACCGCGTGATCGCCTCGGCCTCGCCATTGCCGGGCGCGACCCTCGAAACCTATCGGATGCTGGAAACCCGTGCAGGGGCGCAGGCGGAAGGTTGGAGCGTGTCTGTCGTTCCGCCGCAAGCCTCCCTGCCGGTCATCACCTTCGCGGATAACGTCGATACGCTCGATCCGGCGGCCAGCGCAGCCGTTGCTACGTCGGTCTGGGCGGCCAAGCGTTGGAACATGACTGCTTTGGGCGTGCCCGGCTTGCCTGCCGGCGCCACTCCGGAACGGCCGAACCTCTCACAGCGGCGCGCGATCGCGATCGCATCGCTGCTTCGTACAGCCGGGATCACTCCGGTGCCGCTGCCGGCAGCCGGACAGCGTTTCGTTTTGACACCCGGCGTGGGAAGCACGCCATGATCCGTTCGCCCGAGGACATCGCATGATTGTCGCCATTGCACTCGTCGTTGCCCTCATCGTCACCCTCGCGCTCACCTTCAGCCCGTTCGCGCGAAGCGATGGCTGGCGTGCGACGGTGACGCCGCTCGCCTCGATTATCGGGTCGGGTTTCCTCATCTGCGGTCCGCTGCTCGCCCGCGAGTTCGGCAGCGCCGCCATTCTTGCCATGGGTCTGCTGCTCGCGATCGCCTATGCGGCTGGTTGGGTGATCCGGTTCAACATCACCCATGTCGAGAACCATCTGGCGGTCGCAACCTTCAACGATCCGATCGCCTGGGTCGCACGGATCACCCAAGGCGTTCTGGCACTCGCCTATGCCGTGTCGGTCGCCTATTATCTGAAGCTCCTGGCCGAGTTCACGCTCAAGCCGATCGCAATCGACCCGGCGTGGCAGCCGGTTGCCGCCAACATCATCGTGACCGTCATCATCGCACTCATGACGCTGCTGGCACTGGGCGGGAGCCTGCGGAAAGTCGAGCATCTCGCGCATGGGACGGTATCGATCAAGATCGGCATCATCGCCGGTATGCTAGTCGCGCTCGGTATCGCCTGGGTCATGGGCGGCATGGCCGATCCGCTGCCGCAGGCGCGGATTTCCTGGGCCAGCATCCCGATGCTGCTCGGCCTTATCATCACCGTGCAGGGGTTCGAGACGTCCCGCTATCTCGGCCATGACTATTCCGCCACGCTGCGGATCAAAACGATGCGTCACGCGCAGTGGATCGCGTCCGCCATCTATCTCGCTTTCATCGCGCTGCTGACGCCGTTTCTGGCGCGTGCCGCGGCGACCGAAGGGGTGGCCGGCATCCTCGACATCATGGAGTTCATCGCCCCGGCGCTCGGTATCTTCGTCCTGGCCGGAGCGGTATCCAGCCAGCTCAGCGCAGCCGTCGCGGACTCGATCGGCTCGGGCGGCCTGGTCAATGAGGTGTCGCGGCGCAGGATCAGCGTGCCGCTCGCCTTCACCCTGGCCGGTGCGCTGGCGGTGCTGGTGGTCTGGCTGACCGATCCGTTCCAGGTCGTGGCGCTGTCCTCGCGGGCCTTTGCCCTCTTCTACGCGATGCAGTGTGTGCTGGCGCTGCTGGTCTCGGTTCGAAGCGGCGCGGGATCGATGCTGCATCGTGTCGGCTTCGTCGCCGTCGGCGTCATCTGCCTGGTCGCGGTATTCGTCGGTGCGCCGGCGGAAGGATAAGGCCGTCACTGCGGCCATAAGGGCGTCGCTGAGACAGCTTGCCTCACCCCGGCATCTGCGAACCTGGCTGGGTTCTGGTGGCAAATGGGTAGCGCTGTCAGTCCGGGCGGTTCGCAGCGGTCTTCAGGATGACTTCGGTATCGCAGCCAGCTCGATCGCCTTCGCCGCCTTTCTCGCCATCATCCCGCTCGTCGGCCTGATCGCCGGCGCCTACGGTCTGCTCGTCCCCGGTGACACCGTGGCCCGTAACCTTGCGAAGCTGACGGCGATCCTGCCACGCGACGCACAAGGGATCGTGGCGGGCGGATTGCGCGATACGCTGACGTCCGACCGCCCCGCCGGTGTGACGATCATCATCTCGCTGGGCATTGCGCTGTTCAGCGCGCGGCGGGCGGGACGCTCACTGCTTCACGGCATCAACCTTGCCTTTCGCATCGAGCGCGAGCGCCAAGGCATACGCCGCCAGATCACGGCCATGCTGTTGGTGCTCGGATGTGCTGCGCTGGTGCTGACGGCCCTGATCTCGCTGTCCGTGCTCGCGTTCCTGCAAAGCTATGTCCCCGATGGACTGCCTGGCGCGCGGCTCGCCTCGATGGTGCTCCTATTCGGATCGCTGACGTTGGGGGCCGGCATCGGCCTGATGCTGGTCTATCGCTACGCGCCGGCAAGCGAGGCGGCCATCCCGTGGCGATCGGTCTTGCCCGGAACGATCGCGGGTGTCGCGATGTGGTTAGGGGCAACCCTCGTATTCCGCCTCTATGTCACGCATCTCGCACGGTTCGGTGACACCTACGGATCGTTATCCGCGGCGGTCATCCTGATGCTGTGGCTGATGGTGTCCGCCTGGGCGTTGCTACTCGGCGCGCGCCTCAATGCCGAGGCGATGAACCACGCGGGCATCACGATCGAGGAGCGCGATGCATGACCGACAGTCAGACCGAACATCGTTATCGTAATCGTCTCCTGACGCTCATCTCGACCGTTCTGCTAATCGGGGCGCTGAAGGAGGCCTTCGCGGTCGTGATGCCGATCGCCTTTGCCGCGATCATCGTCGCGGCATTGTGGTCACTCAAGCGCAGGCTGGCGCAGTATATGCCGTCGTGGCTGGCCTATACGCTGACGCTGCTGTCGCTGGTCGCGATCCTCGGCGCCTTTGCCGCAGCGGTCTATCTGTCGATCGGCCAAGTCATCGCAGCGCTCACGGCGAACTGGTCGAGCCTTGAGAAGGGATTCGGCCAGCTTGCCGGATGGGCTGCCGAGCATGGCGTACCGATCGCCGGGACGATCAACCGCCAGCGGATCATGGCGCTGCTCCAGATGCTGGCGGGCGGCGTCTATGGGTTCGTCACCTATGTCGGGTTCATCGGCATCATCGTGATGCTCGGTCTGCCCGAAGTGCCACGGCTCAAGCGCCGGCTGTATGAGATGATGGGAAATGGCGATCGCGGCGAGCTGCTGACCGTTGGCGAGGATATCTCCGCGCAGGTGCGCCGCTATCTCGGCACGACGCTGGCCACAAGTATCCTCACCGGTATCGCCTCGGCGCTCTGGTCGTGGATGACCGGACTGGAGCTGGCGCTGGTTTGGGGCATCCTGAACTTCCTTCTCAACTTCGTACCCGTGATCGGGAACATCGTCGGGATCGTGCCGCCTGTGCTCTTCGCCTTTGTCCAGTTCGGCGGATGGCAGATGTCCACGATTGTCTTCGTCGGCTTCGTCATCCTGCAACTGACCATCAGCAACGTTGTCTACCCCCTGTTGCAGGGCAAGCAGCTATCCCTGTCGCCGCTGGCGATCATCATTGCCATGACCTTCTGGAGCTGGGTTTGGGGTATCGGGGGGGCGCTGATCGCAGTGCCGCTGACCGCCGCGATCGTCATCATCTGCGGGCAATTCGATCGAAGTCGTTGGATCTGCAAGCTTCTGTCGGCGTGACCGATACATGCAGGTCGTACGAAGGCGATCATCCCTTCATGTTTGGCGTGATTATCGACGCAAGCATGCAGGACAGGTGAAGCGCATTGGCCGCTTCGATCGTTGATCTTGCATGAAGTATCCGACGTTCTGCATGTTGCTCTCCACGATCACGCTTACCTCTTCCGCGCTGCCTGTTATGGCCCAAACCTTGCCGGGAGCAGCGCAGGCCAGCCCTGTACCGCCATCGGATTGGCAGACCCTCTGGACCGAAGCGAACCGTGCCGCCCTGAAACAGGCCTTAGCCGATCGTGCCCGCCACGGCCTTGATCGTGTGACGTTCCTGCCGCGTAATATCGATGAACAGCCGACTGGCGACGTCGCCAGGTCCTACACCAAAGCTGCGATGGCATACGCCCACGCCTTGGCACAGGGCATGGTCGACCCGTCATCGCTGCACGACGTCTATACGATCGCGCGGCCTGTGACAGACCAGACCGAAGGACTAGGGGATGCCCTCCGCCGGAACCGCCTCGCACAGTGGCTGGACGGGTTGGCTCCCGCCGATCCGGAATACAGGTTGCTGTCGCAAGCCTATCTTGCAGCGAGCCGGAATGCCGACAACCGGAAACCCGTTATCCCGCTGGCAAACAGCATCCATATGGGCGACGTCAATCCGCGGGTTCCGGAGATCGTCGACCAGCTGGTGGAGGATGGCTACCTGACTGCGCGACCCTTCGCGGACTCGACGGACATCGCTGATGCCGTGAAGGCGCTGCAACGTGATTACGGCATCCGAGAGGATGGCATCGTCGGTCCGGATACGCTGGGGGTTCTGACGCTCGGCCCGGGCAATCGTGCCCGGACCCTTGCCGTTGCGCTGGAGCGGCGACGCTGGCTGTCGCGAACGCCGCCCGCGACCCGGATCGACGTCAACACCGCAGCCGCCGAGCTTCGCTATTATCGTGATGGGCAGTTGGTCGATCGCCGCAAGGTCATCGTCGGTGAGCCTGATCGCGAAACCCCGCCGCTCGGCTCACCAATTTTTCGCCTGGTGGCCAACCCGACATGGACCGTGCCGAAGTCGATCCCCGTATCGAGGGCGACCGTCCGAGCCAAGAATATGCGGCGGATCAACGGCTATTGGGTGCAGCCTTCAGGGCCGGACAATGCGCTGGGCCTCGTCAAATTTGACATGAAGAACAATCAGGCGATCTACCTTCACGACACGTCCGCCCCCGAGCTGTTCGAGCGCAGCCAGCGCCATCTGAGCCATGGCTGTGTCCGCATATCCGATGCCCTGGGCTTCGCTGCAATGCTGGCCGATCAGGAAGGTGTCGGCGACGCCTGGGCCAAGGCACACGCGTCGGGCAGTTACGAGATCGTCGATTTGCCCCGCGAAATCCCGGTGCGGCTCCTCTACCATAACGCCTTCGTCGCAGAAGACGGCAAGGTCGCGTTCCGCACCGATCCCTATGGCTGGAACGACGCGGTAGCCGTCCGCCTCGGTTTCGCCGACGCCAAGACGCGACATGCGAAGGCTGAAGCGATCGATATCGGTCCGTGACAGGCAAAGTTGGCCGCTAAATGCTCGTTTTGCTGCGTTGTTCTCGGCTCTCGGACTACGCTATTAGGACCGATGTAGGGGCATTCCCCCACGCTGGGGACAGATGGCTGCTTCTACGCTCTTACTGGATCGACTGCGCGACCTGACCGTCGCGAAGCAAGGGCCCAAACCGCTGCGATATGGCATGACCGTGCTGTGCGTGGCGGTGGTTGGAATATTGCAAGCCGCGATCTTCGGAGCGTCAGCACCCTGGTTCCTCTACACGCCTGCCGTCGTGCTGTTGACGCTGTTTCTCGGCCGCGGGCCCGGCATAACGGCCACAATCCTGTCGGCAATCGGCGCGGGTTCGGTCGTCGCTCGAACCGGTGAGCCGTTGCTGCTCACGTCTGTTCACTGGGCCGCATCGATCATCTTCACCCTGACCACATTTGGCCTGGTGGTGTTGGTCGAGGCGCTGCGGACGTCGCTGCTGGACACCGATCGTCTTCGCGACGAGCGTGAGAAGGCACTGATCGTCACCGCCGAGCGCGAGGCGTTCCTGTCGGGCGTGCTGGGCAGTTCGACCGATTGCATCAAGGTGCTCGATCTCGACGGCAAGCTGACCTTCATGAGCGAAGGCGGGCAGCGCGTCATGGAAATCAGCGACTTCAACGCCGTCGCCGGCTGCCCCTGGCCGGACTTCTGGCAGGATGCCGGCAATATTGAGGCGAAGGCGGCCGTCGAGGCGGCGCGAGTGGGCAAGGCCCATAGCTTTGTCGGCAAGGCCGATACGTATCGAGGCACCCCAAAATGGTGGCACGTCGCCGTCAGTCCTATTCCTGGGCCGGATGGTCGACCTGATCGCATCCTGTCCGTTTCCCGCGACATCACCGAATTGCGTGCAAGCGAGGAGGAGCGCGAGCGGTTCGTCCGACTGGCGGAGAACAGCGCCGATTTCGTCGGCATGGCCCGCACGGACGGCAGCGTCTTCTACATGAACGATGCGGCTAGGCAGCTTGTCGGGCTGGAAGATGCCGACATCTCAACGCTCTCCATCGCCAACTTCTTCCCTCCCGATCAGGTGGAGACCGTCATGCAAGATGTACTGCCGGCGGTGGCCCGCGATGGCCATTGGGCAGGCGAACTCGATTTCCGCCATTTCCAGACCGGCGAGCGCATTCCTGTCCTATATTCGGTCTTCCCGATCACCAACGCGAACGGCGCGTTGATCGGCTATGGTACGGTCACCCGCGATTTCCGCGACCGGAAGCGCGCGGAAGACGACATGCGCCTGATGAACGGCGAGTTGGCGCATCGCCTCAAGAACGTCCTGGCCGTCGTCCAGTCGATCGCCGCACAAACGCTGCGCACCGCCCCGAACATTGAAACCGCCAGTCACGATCTCGGTGCACGATTGGTAGCGCTGGGTGCGGCGACCGACGTTCTGACCGGCAGTTCCTGGCGCTCGGCCGATCTATGCGAAGTGGCAACGCGGGCCCTGGCGCCCCACGGCGTCATCGGCGAGCGGATCCTGCTGGACGGCCCTTCCGTCACCTTGAAGCCTGAGGTGACGGTCGCCTTCGCACTCGCGTTGCATGAGCTGGCAACGAACGCCGCCAAATATGGAGCGCTGTCCAACACCACGGGCATGGTGACGCTCACGTGGCATGTCACCGGCACAGGCAATGACGGGACGCTGTCGATAACCTGGCGAGAGCAGGGAGGGCCGCTTGTCTCACCCCCGCAGCGCAAGGGATTCGGATCGATCCTGATCGAACGCTCGCTGCGTTCCTACTTCAAGGGCAAAGCTGAAACCGATTATCGTCCAGAGGGTTTGGTGTTCGATCTGGAGGCCCGGCGGGGCGATGCCGCGATTACGGACGAGTAAGGGACGTGGGACAGAGTAAACCGATCGGCAGCAACACCATCCTGATCGTGGAAGCCGAAGCGATCGTGCGGTTCGACATCGTGGCTTTCTTCGAGGAGCGGGGCTGGCGCGTCTTCGAGGCAGAAGATGCCGAACAGGCGATGGCAATCCTCGACAATCGCTCCGACATCCGGGTTGTCCTCATCGATGCGACGATCAGCGGGCACATGGACGGGGTGAAGCTGGCACATTACGTGCGGGAGCGTTTTCCGCCCACCTTGCTCTTCGTGGTGTCGGGAAAAGCGCCCGTGCCGCAGGAGGCTCTGCCGCAACGCGCCACGTTCCTGCCCAAGCCGTTCGATCTGCACCGGATGTTTCGTCAGATCGAGGATAGCCCGGTTACGCCCTGAAGGCATTTGGGCCGGGTTTCGATCGGCTAACCGGCTTGTCTTAAAGGCTCCGGCTTTTTTCCATCGGGAAGCCTTTCGCGCAAATGATCGTGCACCAACTTGGCGCTGAACGGCTTGCCTAAGAACGTCGCATTGTCCGGCATGTCACCCGGCTCGGGTTTAATCCGGCCGCTGGCGATAACGATCTCGATCCACGGGTAGGTCGAAGCAACGTGGCGGGCCAAAGCGAAGCCATCAGTACCGCCCGGCATCTCCACGTCGGAGAACAGCAGCGTGATACTGTCGGCATAGCCAGGCAGCATCGCCAGTGCCGCGTCGCCATGATCGGCCTCGACACAGCGGAACCCCGCATCCGACAGGATGCCGTCGAGGTCCATGAGGATGATTGGATCGTCATCGACGATAAGCGCGTAGGGATCGGTCGAGACTGTCATCCCGACATAACTGTCTGGAAGGCGGACAGTTCGTTTGAGGGTCGAGAATGCTCGCAGCTGTTAGGACAAAGCGACGGGCTCTTCCCGATTGGGAACGATCATCGAGACGGCCGGAGCGTTGGACAGCCCGTGCCCCGTAGTGACCGACCGGCTTTCCCGAAACCTGTTCCCGAATGCGCTTTCCCGAAACTGCCCGCTGGACATGGAGAAACGGGACGCTCCGCAAACGAGCGTATGCGTGACGGCGCCTGCCCCGCGTAATTCCATCAGGCGGTGTCACCTAACCCGTCATGCGATCTATGCACCGTAATCGGTCCGGCTTGGGGCGGAATGACATGCTAACGCCGGACCCTTAGCTGTAGGCGCTCGCAATCGTAGCAGCCTCTGCTCGCAAACGGAGCGAATTTCTGCCCAGATTGCCTGACAGTGGGTGGGCCAGCCTGCTCATGTTAAATGACAATGTGCTCGCCATCATCCGCGCCTG